>Ga0134126_10000963_pt1 | contig 36564 bp, 32 predicted proteins | sample KB31752_FD_96881 | JGI IMG/M metagenome (GOLD analysis project Ga0134126, IMG submission 96881) | Terrestrial soil microbial communities with excess Nitrogen fertilizer from Kellogg Biological Station, Michigan, USA - KB3-175-2 | ecosystem: Environmental > Terrestrial > Soil > Unclassified ...
AAGGCAAAAGCCGACGCCGATGCTAAAGCAGCAGAAGAGCAGGCCGCAGCAGAAGCCCAGGCAAAAGCCGACGCCGATGCTAAAGCAGCAGAAGAGCAGGCCGCAGCAGCAGCCCAGGCAAAAGCCGACGCCGATGCTAAAGCAATGTCCGAAGCGGATGCCGCCGCCCAGCTCGAGGCTGACGAAAAGGCGCTGGCCGATGCACAGGCAAAGCTTGACGTCGACAAGGCCAAGGCAAAATAACACCCTTGTTAAAGGGATTTTAAACAGCATTTAAACACCAATAAAATAAAAAATTAGCTATGTCTGAATTAAGAAGCTTCGGGTTAAAATCCCTTAAAATAGGCGACATCCCCGACGACGGTACAATGTCGACCATGCTGGCCCCGGTAGGGCTTACTTACCAGGACTCGGCCAGCCTGAAAGAGGCGGACGCCGCAGTAACGGATGTGTTTGCCGAGGAAGAGGACTTCCCGGTAGAAACTTTTGAAGTATTGGGCCAAACGCTGCTGGCCTGGTCGATCATGGATTATACGCCGGCCACGCTGGCCGAAGTAAAAGGCGGCGCTGTTGTTAACGGCGCCTGGCAGGCTCCTGCCTCGATCGTTCATATCGAGAAGGCCGTGCAGATCATCACCAAGAAGGACCTGCTCATCGAGATACCGCGCCTTAGGCTTCGTGCTGTGATTAATATGGCGATGAAGAAAAAAGGCATCGACCTTATCGACATCAAGGCGCCTGTATTGCAGCCTAACAATGCGGTGGTTGCGCCTATCAGCATAAGCAAGTATGCCGCGCCGGTTGTTGATGCAGGCAACGACGCAAGTGTTGCCATAGCCGTACACGAGGCAGCGCTTACCGGAACGGCAACGCCATACCGGGGAACAGCCACTTATGCCTGGACGCAAAAGTCGAAGCCTGTTGGCGGTTCGGACGTAAATTTCTCGACACCGGATGCATTGGAGACGAATGCGCTCAACCTGGAGGCCCTCGGCGATTACGTGTTTACGCTTACCGTTACCGACAGCAACGGCTACATCGCGAGCGACGATGTAACCATTACCATAACCGCGTAAATGAGCACGGAACTGAATGCTGTCAGAACCCTTTTAGACAGGGGCATAGAGGTGCGGGTAACTGCACCTTTATGCTTAAGGGCATTCGGCAAAAAAACTGTCGGCTTCGTATTGCGCCAGCCCTACCTGGGCACGCTGTACAGGGTAAGCGAGCTGTATTTATCCATGGAGATAAGCGAAGAAGCGCTGCAAAGCCTTGACGCGGAGAATATCCACTTCCTGCTCACCAGGCACGGCGGCAAGCTGGCTAACATCGTGGCGCAGGCCATGATAAACAGCTATATGGGCGGTAAACTATTTGGGGGGATGCTGGCGGCATGGCTGCGGTGGCGCTTAACACCTGCGCAGCTGGTGAGCGCGGCCTATACGATCATCGCCCTGAGCGGTACCGAGGCTTTTACGAATACTATCAGGTTGGTGAGGACGATGAAAGTGACAGCGCCGAACCTGAGCCACACGGCCGAGGGGAGTTAACATACCGCACTTGCGGCATGAATAGCCCCTGGGGGATTAACTACAGCATAATAAAAGAAACCGGCTACACCTGGCGATACCTGTTGTGGGGGATAAGCTGGATAAATGTGCGAATGATGCTGGCCGACGCGCCGGCCTACCGCCCCGGCAAAGCCGAAAAGGGGAAAGATCTGGAAGACGAGGACGATTTTAAAGAATTTTTGAAACTGTAATGGACGAGTTAGGGCCTTTAAATATTGAGTTTATTATCAATAACCCCGAGGTTATTGCCCAGGCCAAAGAGGTCGAGGCAACTTTGCAGGGGGTTACGGCATCCGTTGCCGCCAGCGCCGCGCAGGCCACTGCGTCAATAGCTGGTACTATCGAGCGGCTCGAGGCCGAATTGCTCCAGCTTGAGATACGGAAATCGAAAACGCTCGACCCATACCTTATCAACAGTCTTAATCGTCAAATGAACGATGCCGGCCGCGAACTTACCAGGCTATATGCCGAAGCCGATAAGTTAACAACCCCCTTATCAAACGTCGGCAATACCGTAGAGGCCGTTGTGCCTAAGATGGGCAAGTTTGAAGCGGCGGTCAATCGCGTTACCGATGCCGGAAACATTGGGGCGCGGGTAGTAACGATGTTAAGCCGGCAGATAATTGGCCTCGGGGTTGGTTTGCTGAGCGGAATAATCGGGGCAAAAGCGATAGAAGCGCTCGTTCAGTATATATCAAACCTCGATATTTTTAAAGATAAAGTAACCGAGGCTAAATTAAAGCAGGATGATCTTAATAAGGCGTTAGCCGGTGGAGAATACTCGGGCGCTATTGAAAAAATACAGCAGTTAACCACCGATATCCAGTTAGCGAAAGAGGGCTTCCTCGACAAAACCAAAGTACTCCATGAGTATAATAACGAGCTGGGCTCGAGCCTTGGATATGCAAGTAATTTAGACCAGGCCGAGCAACTGATCGTTAAGCACGGTAATGCTTATATACAGGTAACGCTTCTTAAAGCTGCCGCTAATTTAGCGCTACAGGATGCTGCAAAAAAGGCATATGAAGCCGCACAGGTAGAGGCCAAGCCATTAACGGATTTTTCAGGTTTGTCTACTTTCGCCGCAGGTCAATCCAGCGCGCCGGGTTACGTGCCAGGCCCCGACCCAATGCAGGCTGAAAAATTAAGGAATGAAGCCCGCAAGCGCATCCAGGACGAGCAGCTCGCAGACATCAACGATCAGAAAAACAAGCAGCTTAAAATCGCCCAGGATTTCAGGAAGCAAGCTGCCGAAATAGCAAAGGCAAATCACATTGACCTGTTTGATGGGCAGGAAGATGATAAGCCGGTAAAAGATCACGACGACTCGGCCATGCAGGCGGCGATCAATGCCCGCAAAAGCGTTCTCGAAAAAATACAATCGATCGAGCAGGATTATGCGCGTAAATCGATGGATACCAACGATGCGCAGATACAGGCTATACGCGACAGGTTTACTACGCTGCGGGATGAGATAGCTAAAGCCAATGAGTTGATCGACCGGCAAAATGCAAAAATACACGACCCGAAAAAACGCATCACCAGGATTGACGCATCGGTACTTGGCCCTGTCGAGGAAAAGGCGGTCAACAATGAGCTTGGTTTACAGGACTTCGAGTATTATAAAACCGACCTTGATAAACAGAAAAAACTGTTTGACGATTTTGAAAGTTACAAGTTAAAGGTTGGCAGCGAAAAAGCCACCGAGCGCTTTTCGGCCGATCTTAACGGCAATAAAAGCTATATCGAATACCTGCAAAAGGAGCTGTCGCCCGATCGCATAAACCCGAACGATAAAAGCGAAGGCACAGCCAAACGCAAGCAATTATTGCAACAGGAATTAACCCAGGCGCTGGCAGTTCAAAAGGAAAACTATACCAAGCTGCTCGAAAGCGTAAAAACCTACGAGACCGAGCGAAACAACCTGACAGCCGTTTATCAGGATAAGCGCAATGCGCTGATACTCGCAGGCAATATGCAGGAAGTTGCAGTACTTGATGAACAATACAAGCAACAGCTCCAGCAGCTTGACGACGCCAATTTCCAAAAACTGGAATCGGTAAAGGAGCTTTACTCGGGCATCACCGACATGAGCGGCGCCGCAGCCAAGAAGCTGATCGCTGATGTTCAGAAAGAACTGGATGCACGGATACTTGCCGGAACTATCAGCGCCGCTGAAGCAAAAAAGGCGCAGGGGGAAATTGACAAACTGAAAGCCGGGCTTGCTGATCGGCTTCCCGTAGCACTGGACAAAGCCGCACAAGGTATGCAGGAAATTGCAAGCTCAGCCGCTTTATTCAATACTGAGTTAGGCGATGCTATTAACCTGCTGGCTAATATTGCAGGTGGTATAAGCAAAACGATCTCCGCTTATAACGATTTCAAGAAGGCTTCGGAGGAAAAGGGGAACATACTTGGCGCGGTTTCGGCGTCCTTTCCATTGATCGGTGCAGCCATCGGTGTAGTAACGTCGGTTATCGGCTTCTTTAAGGCCGCGCACGATACCGCCGTGCAGTCTGCCGCGCAGCTGAAGGCTTACCAGGACAGCCTGATCTTCGGCGAGGTGGCCTATAACGAGATGCTGCGCGAGCGGGCGCTGACACAGGGCGACATCACCAAGATGACACTACAGGAGTTGGATGCCCGCAAGGCGCTCCTGGATACGCAAACCACGCAGGCGCAAAACGACTACAACAACCTGCTGGCCAAGATAGATGCCAGCGGCCAGCAAATCACCGGCGAGCATACTCAAAAATATGGCGGCTTTTTAGGCATAGGTCAGAAAACCAAAGTGGTGCAGGACCTTGCCGGGCTGAGCGGCGCCGATTATAATACGCTCGAAAAGCTCTACACCGAGGGCAAGCTGACCGACACCACCAAGTCGTGGTTTGAGCAGCTTCAAAAGGTTAAAGATGAAATGGACAGCATCGGCACATCCGCAACCGATGTGCTCGACGCCATTAACAAAGCTGCCACCGGTACAACAGCCGATGCCATATCATCGGCCATTATACAAGGCTTCCAAAACGGGAAGCGCACCGCGGCCGACTTTGCCGACGATTTCAGCACGATGATGCAAAATTCGCTGTTGTCGGTGTTCGAGTCGAACGTGCTTAACGGGCAGATCGCCAAATTTTACCAGCAGTTTTCGGACGCATCGAACAGCGCGGGCGGACTGACCCCGGCTAAGATAGCCCAGCTGAAGGACGCTTATTCAAAGATCATAGCCAACACCGCAAACGAAGTAACGCAGATCGAAACGATCACCGGCAAAAGTATTACCACCGGCGCAGGAAGCCAGGGCTCCATGACCGGCGCCATTCAGGGTATCACCGAAAGCCAGGCGAATGTGCTGGAAGGCGCGATAAACGGGCTGCGGCTGACCAATATGCTGACTAACGACATCCTGACCAATAACGGCAAAACGATGCAGGATCAGTTGAGCGAAATGCGCAGCCAAACGCTACTGCAAATGCAGATCGCGGCCAATACAAAACGCACGGCGGATAATACCGACGGCATTAAGGACTCGCTAAAGAATATCGATACCAATACGTCGGCACAGAATTTAACTAACGCATTACGGGCTGCAGGGCACGTGTAGAGCCTCACCCCGGCCCTCTCCAAAGGTGAGTGTTGCACAAATTGGAATATGTTGTACCACACTCACAAAGGAGAGGGAGTTGAAGGCAACTAATGAACTAATGAACGATTGAACCAATGAACTCACTAAACGGGCATGATCTGAAAGAAACTTACGGGCTGGTGATCAGTAACGGGACATCGCAGTTTTTGCAGTTCCCGGCAAGGAAAGACAGCGTAAACCACGACTGGCCCGAGGAACAGGGGTTGGATATCGATTTGGGAAACCCCAAGTTTAAAGCCAGGGAATTTACCCTGACATGCGCCATCATCGCCGACAACCAGGATGATTTTAAAAGCAGGTATAATGGCCTGTTCACCGAATTGAGCGGCCTTGATACGCATGCTTTGTACCTGGGCGAACTGGACGAGACTTACCAGGTGTATTATAAAAACCAGGTTAACCTGACCAAGCTGAGTAAAATTAATAACACCGTGAAAGTGGGCGTAAAGTTCGACCTGGTGTTCGGGGAAACTAACCCCGACGATAATATGTCGGCGGTGTTCCTGGTGGACGATAACGGGGCCTATATCGTAGTATAAAATGAGTACGCTGATAACCATATACAAAAAAGGAACCACGGACGTTCGCGCCGTTGTCGACCCTGACGATAAGAGCCAGCAGCAGGTTGGCATTATGCGGGGCGACATCGTTACGCTGTCGTTCACGTCGGCGGTGGCTATCCCTTTTGCCATAGGTGATTACTGCACCATTTTCGGCAATAACTACCAGGTGAACCAGGATGTGCCATTTACCAAAACCGGGTCCCGAGATTATGAATATGCGCTCACCCTCGAGGGCGATCAGTACGACCTTGCCAAATGCGCTTACCTGTTTTTGGACAGCAGCAATCATTTTACCGACGCGGCTTTCAGTATCCTGGGCAAGCCCATCGATTTTATGAACCTGGTGATTTATAACCTTAACCGGCTGTATCCCGGCGCTGGCTGGTCGCTGGGCACGGTGGATGACTCGGATTATCAAACGATCAGTTTCAGCGCACAGAATTGCCTGCAAGTGCTTTCCACGCTGGCCAGCACGTTTCAAACCGAGTACATTTTCGAGGGACGGAAGATCAGCCTTAGCGTTAAGCAGCCAGCATCCGGCTTAAAGCTGGAGTACGGGAAAGGCAAAGCGCTGTACAGTGTGGCCCGGCAAAACACCAATACGCCCGGAACGGTAAATATGATTACCCGGCTGTATGCTTACGGCAGCAATAAGAACATAGGCAGCAACTACCGCAACGGGGCCAAATACCTGCGCATGGCTGCCGGGCTGTATATTGAAAAGCATGCCAATACGCTGGGCGTGTTTGAGCAGACCGTATTTTTTGACGGGCAGAGTTTAACGCCGGAGATTTACCCGCACCGTACAGGGGTGGTAAGCGCTGTGACCTCGAACCTGATCTTTACCGATGACAGTATCGACTTTGACGTAAACGCGCAGCTGATCCCCGGCGTTACCGCGCAGGTCACCTTCAATACCGGGCAGCTGGGCGGCATTACCTTCGACATAGCATCGTTCGATTACGCGACCAAGACGTTTACCATTAACGTTAACAGCAGCGACCAAACGCATATCGTGCCGTCCGACGATTTTCACCCGGAGGTGGGCGATACCTATGTGATCATTAATATCCTGATGCCGCTGGCCTATGTGAACGATGCTGAAGCGCAGCTGCGTGTAGCGGCGCAGGCTTACCTGGACAGCAACGGCCCGGCGAAGGTTACCTTCCCCGTAGCTTGTAACCCGCTGTATTTTAAAGCCAACAATATCCAACTTGAGCTGGGCAAAACCTATAGCCTGGTGGAGAGTGGCATGGGCATTAACCGCGAAATACGCGTGATCGGCTATACCCGCAACCTGCGCAACCCATTTATTTATACACCGACGCTGGCGGATAAGGTGATCCCGCAGCCAGCCATTGTAAAATTAATAAACCGGATATAATCATGTCGTCAATATATTCATTTGCACCCACATCGGCTTATGCCGGGGATACAGTAGAAATTTTAGGCCACCTTTTTACAGGGGCCACGTCGGTAACGTTCGGCGGCGTTCCTGTGGCCTCGTACGTGGTGGACGATGACGGTACCATACATGCCATCGTAGGCAATGGGGGCGCAAGCGGATCGGTGGCGGTGGCGGGGCCTGCGGGTTCGGCCGCTGACATCGGCTTTACCTTTTTGGGTGCGCGGTCGAAAAAGCGTGTAGCAGAACTTACCCCGTTAGGGCGAACCGCGGCGCCCGGCGACCTGCTTATGGGGTGGGATGGGATTTTAAACCAAACGCGAAGCATAGATGTTGCAGAACTGCCGTTTACGGACGGCGGGGGTGGTGGCGGGATATTTACTTCTGTTCCCTCGCCATTTAAGGTATTTAACTACTCCGACAATTACACCTATGACGCGGTAACCAACAGTGTAAAGATACGCGATACCAGGCTGCTCAATAAAATAATGTACCCGGTAGCAACGACGCAGTTTGGCGGCGGAGAATTTGAAGATTCCAAACTCACCTATACCGCTGTCGACCCGGACGATGACACGATGGGAAACGTGGTAATATCGGGCTTTCAGCTTGACGACGGCGCACATATAACACTCACCGTGCCTGGCGACAGAGACCCGTCAGGCGACGCCGTGTACGCGCAGCTGCTGGCCGATGTCGCCCTGCTGAAGCTGATAGCCGCGCCGTTTTATGCTACCGCGCTTGGCGCTAACGGGGCGAAGGTGCTTTGGAACCGTCCCGCCAGCGAAATACCCGCAGGCTGGCAGGAATGGATAGACATACGCGGACGCATGCCGATAGCAATGGACACCGGCGATCCGGACTTTGAAACACTGGGGGCCACAGGCGGCGAAAAGAGCCATACGCTTACCGAAGCCGACATCCCCGAAATGGACGTGCAGGGCGGCGCTTATCACGACGGCACCGGTGCGATAACCTTCCCGAATGTTGGGCTTGCACCGGGCCGCGATAACCTGTATTCGCAGTCGCACCCCGTTGGTACAGCAGGCAATAGCGCTGTTAATTTATTGAACCCATACAGAATTGTTATGTGGATAGAATTTATAGGAGTATAAACGAGTATTAGTTATATGAAATCAATCAAAATTCTTTTAGCTTTCTGCCTTTTGCTTTTAGCTTTTAGCTTATCTGCCCAGCAAAAAGTGCCTTATGAGCAAACGCACACCAACCAGGTATTGTCCAACTGGCAAACGTGGAGTAAATACTTTATCGGTATACCTTATGGCGCTACGCCGTCGTTTCCGGCCGATGTTCCGGACAGTGCGAAATGCGGCGCTTTGTACAGCCGGACAGGTAGTACGGCCCCAGGCCTATACCGCTACAACTGCACTACGCTGGCGTGGGAGCTTGTAGCCACTTCCGCATCACTAACCCACTATGCCGACAGTATAGCAGCATTGCGAGTGCGCTACACCGATACCCCAGCAATGCTTAAGAAGGTAATGCATCTTGCCGGTCGCGACACAGCCACCGGCCCCAAAACGTTTTTGAACGGGATAACAGCAAATGCCTATTACTTTACAACGCTTTCAAATGCCCCGACGGCGACAGGTTACTTAACAAACGATGGACCACAGGTAAAATACCGAACAAATGCGCAGGTATTGGCTGACATTGCCGCTGCACCAGCATTCACAGTAGCTACTATATCGGCCATGCAAGCATATACAGGGGCGGCAACAACAATAGCGGTTGCAGATGACTTGCGCGGCGGGATATTTTATTTGGTAACGACACCATCCACACCTGACGGGGGTACTATTTTCGCCGCAACCGGATTGGGGGCAGGAAAGTATTGGAAAAGGCGATACGACCCGTCGTTAGGTGTAAGCGTGTTGTGGTTTGGTGCGGTTCCGGGGGGCGTTGTTAATTCAAATGGTGCTATTCAGGCGGCTATCAATGTAGCTGCGGCAAGCGACACAACGGCGCGGGGAATTGTTAATTTTCCAACAGGTATATTTTTAATTTCCGGCCTGACGATCAATTCAGGGATAAAATTCGAAGGCGGCTCGAATGGCACTAATCTACGAATGAAAGATACAGCCAATGTTGCTATTAAGATCGGAACAACAATCGGGTTTTCCTACTTAACGATTGAAAACATCAACATCAACGGCAGCCCACATGCTTTGGGCGGCATTTTGGTAGGAAGTACATCCTTTTTGATCAATTTTTTACGGATGAACAATGTACAGGTTTCGGGCTTTAATGGTACCGGCGCTTACGGCCTGTCGCTTGTCTATTCGGTGGGCAATAACTTTAATAACTGCATGTTTATGCAGAATAATATTAATGTATTAATCCCATCAAGCGCCACATGTACGACCACTTCTTTTACCGGGAGTGCAGGATTTATTGGTCAATCGGGCGCGGCATCCGTCAAGGTAATCGGCAACACCACTAACTTAACATTCAGAGATCAGGTGTTCGAGAGCGACAGTACACAAGTACTTCATTCAAGCGGCAATATAGCGTCGTTCATCTTCGAAAATTGCTGGATTGAAAATGCCAATTTAAAAGGCACAGCAACATCATTGATAGAGGTAGACGGAGAAACGGGCACCTATAATGAAAGTACGCTGGTGATGAACCACAATATTTTTGTGGTGCCAGCCAACCCCTGTCATATGGTTGCTTTAGATCATTGCTTGGGATTTTTTAATTTCAACTCCAATTTTATCGAATACGGAGGAATATCCACTACCGCCAACAGTAAAACGCGCTTTAAATTTAACAGCGTCGTCCCGGCTGCGGCCATTGAAAAAAGCTATTACAATGCGCTGGCAGGGAATGTGATTGTAGAAGATAACAACTACAATTCAGATCACTATATGATGGGGGGCTTAAACATATACGGTGGGTTGAACCTTCCAGGCTTGCCGGTGGGGTTAGCAACAGATAGCTTGCTGGTTAGCGAGGGATTGGGGGCGCAGGTAAGGAAAATAGCGGCTGGTGGCAATGTGGTTGTGAATAATTCAGCACCGTTCATTCAAATTCAACAATCGGGCGTACCACTTGGTTATATATCAAATACGTTGCAGGCTTATGGAAGCGGCTCGACAACCGATTTGGTGTTCTTAGGTTATGGCAACAATCCTATGAGCTTTACGACAAATGGTGTAAAGCGGTTAATTATCGACGGGAGTGGTAATTCGGTTTTTTCGGGTACAGTAACCGGAACACAATTCATCAAATCGGGCGCAACATCAGGAAACCTTTTAGAGGCTGGTGGTGGTGATATACCTCAATCAACATTTTTAAAACTAAGTGGTATATCAAATGCCCAATTTCTTGAATTTGGTATATCATCAACATCCGATATGCTTTTTGGCACAGAAAGTACAACAGGAGGTTCGTTATACGCAGGTACGTTGCCTTATTCTACGATTGTGAGCAACGGGCTCTCAAGAGCTATGCACCTTATTACAAATACCAACATTCGTCAAACAATACTAAGTAATGGTCACATAATATTTGGGCCGGGAACAACAGATAATGGCAGCCTTGCATCGTTTGGCGGAGATGTCACTCCATATACAAGCGCAACCTATAATCTTGGAATTGCTTCTTATGCTTGGAATAATGCCTATATCGGAAAAATATTTTCGAGCGCGCCTCAAACAGTGGTCAGTGGTTCAACATCAGGAACAGCCACCTTTAGTATGCCGCAGCAGGGAAGCAGTATTAAAAAAGTTATTATCTATTGCGCTGCGCTAAATGGCACAGCGTCTTATACTTTCCCGACCGCCTTTACTTTCGTTCCACCGGTAATCACCGGAGCGGCCATAAGCACAACCATAACCACATCAAGTATAACTGTTACCGGGACCACACAAACGGGCTTCATTATTTTAGAAGGATATTAACATGAAAACAATGAAAAAACTAATAACAATCGCCCTTGTGGCATTAACAACCGGGGCTTATGCTCAAAAGGTTGACACAGCAAAAGCTCAAAAGCCGGTTTACGACTACTTTGTAAAAGTACCGGTAAGAGATTACCAGCAGCTTATACAGATTGGCAACGAATTTCAAAAAACAATCAAGTATAACCCGCTGATAAACGACAAAGACAGCCGTGCGTTACAGGTAAACCTCGAAAAATATCTGTTCGACCTACCAAAGTCGGTAAAGTTAGACAGCGTAATTATTAAAAAATGACAGAGCAACAACAACTAACCTTTAACCAGCTGCACATCGATTATATCGTGCAGGATAAACGCTTCCGTAATTGGGGTAAACTATTTCTGTATGAAAAAACGGAGATCATTGACGAAGCTGAAAGGCTGGCTGAAGCTCACGTCTCAAATCTCACATCTCAAATCTAAAACATGCTCATCCGCATCCAGCTTGCCGATACCGGGAAATTCCTGGTGCTGAACGCCAACGGCGCGCTGACGGCCTCAAGGCGCTTGTCACCAAAAAGAAAAAATAACTCCTTACCATTTAACCCTAATTAACTATGCAAACCACATCATCAAAGTACTCGATCGACTGGCGCGATGCCGCGCACGGCCTGCTTGTTGCTTCAGGAGGGGCAGCCATAACGGTTATCCAAAACAGTTTTGAAGCGCAATCATTTAACCTCAATTGGCACAACATCGCCAGCGTGGCCATGGCCGCCGGCCTTTCGTATTTAGCCAAGCGTTTCTTTACGCCTGCACAAACGGTAATTACGCAGCAGTAAGAAGGCATACCTATAATTCGGGTAAGCAAAGCACTAACCCCTAATTATATTGTATGCCAGTTAAAATGAAAACGCCCGTTAGCTACTACGGCGGTAAACAAAAGTTAGCTACAAAAATTTGTTCTTTGATACCTGAGCATCGGCTCTACTGCGAGCCTTTTACGGGCGGCGGTGCGATCTTCTTCGCAAAACAGCCGTCGTCCGTAGAGGTTTTAAATGACACCAACAAGGAACTGATGAACTTCTACAGGACGGTTCAGAATGAGTTTGTAGGCTTGGAGAAGGAAATCCGGATTACTCTACACAGCCGTGACCTTCACCGCAGGGCCTCTGTCATCTATAATAACCCGGACTTGTTTACTGAGATAAAGCGCGCCTGGGCAGTATGGCTGCTTAGCTGTCAAAGCTTTTGCTCCCAGCTGGACAGCACGTTCGGTTATGACGTTGCCAAGAACACCACGACAAAGAAGATCATTAACAAGCGCGACAGCTTTACCGAGGACCTCGCTATAAGGCTTCAGAATGTTCAATTAGAATGCGCCGACGCTTTGTATGTGATAAGGAGCCGCGATAACTTAGAGAGCTTCTTTTACTGTGATCCGCCATACTTTAACAGCGACTGCGGTCATTACGACGGCTACTCGGAACAGGATTTCGAAAACCTGCTCATTACGCTATCGCAGATCAAAGGGAAGTTTCTGTTGTCGTCATACCCATCTAACGTGCTGTTAAAGCATGCAAAGGCGAACGGATGGCACATGTGGTCGGTAGAGCAGAACGTGACGGTTAACAATAAGAGCGGGCATTTAAAGCGGAAAATTGAGGTCCTGACATCTAACTATACATTAAGTTAAAAGAGCCCGGACAGATGAGTATTTTGCGAACATTCACCATAACACAACGCCCGAAGGCGTCCTGCGTCCGGGCTGTACCTATAATGGGTAAACAAAGCCATGACAGCAGTTATGATGAATGCTCGCATTGCAAATATATATAGTTTAAACGGGTTTTAAATAGCCTATAAACAACCGTTGGAGATAAATAATAAAAAGCTGAATCTGTGAAAAGTCCGCATAAATCGTTTTTACCTATGTGCAGGTTTCGTTTTTGCGTTTATACGGGAGATCAATTATTTTGGCTGAAAATTTATCTTATGTTGATCAGGCTTGCAACGTTAAACGATATACCTGCTATTCTAAACCTGATTGCCGAAGCAGTTCCCCTTATGATTGCTGAAGGCAATTTTCAATGGGACGATACTTATCCAAATGCCGGAGTGTTTGAAAATGACATTGAACTGGTCCGGTTGTGGGTAGCCGAAACGGATGGCGGTATTGCCGGAGTGGCCGCGATCACTACCGAACAGGAACCCGAATATGCGATGGTAGGCTGGGATATTACAGAGCCGGCGATCGTAACACACCGGCTTGCCGTGAGCAACAGATATCGTGGCAAGGGCATCGCAGCAGCTTTACTAAAACACGCTGAACAAGTAGCGATAAATCGCGGCATCACCGTTTTGCGCATCGACACCAACACCAACAATAAGGCAACTCAACACCTTTTCCCGAAATTAGGTTATGTATTTGCCGGAGAAACCGGATTGGGCTTCAGACCGAATTTAAGGTTCTATTGCTATGAAAAGCGCCTGGCGGACCGATAATCTGGCGAGCATTCCAACCACAATAATAACTATTGACTATTCCCCTACTTTGTTTATTATTGCAGGCAAATGTCTGACGAAGCAATTGTAAAGCGGTTAAAAGTAATAGTGAAGGAGCACGGCGGTCAGCTTGCTTTGGCCGGCGCAATTGGCGTAGACCAGGGATTTATCAGCAAAGTGATCAACAAAAAGCAGGATGTAAGCTATTACCTCATCCGCAAGCTTTGTTTCCAGCTAAAATATTCGCCCGAATGGCTGATACTTGGCACCGGCGAAAAGAAGATAAACAAGCCCGAATCGGCTAAACTAATTACCGAAATACAAATGATGCGCACCGAACTGGATATTTTGCACGCCCGGATGCGCGCATATGAACTGGAGCTTAAAGAATTGAAAGAGCAGCAGCCTGCGCAAAAAAGAAAAGCCGGGTAACAGATTCTGAAAAGCGCTCTTTAATGGATGGTAGAAAATTATTTATTAAATTGCATTAATATCGCAACGTTCCGGAGTTATGAGCCGATATAAAGTCGCAATAAGAAAATATGTGGCATTAGGTACCTTAATAACATACCTTTTTATTTCATTGGCGCATATTTTTTTTCTGCGAAAATCTAATTCGTCAACGACCGATACCGGGCCCTCACACTATGGCGCCCAAGCCCTTATTTCGGCTCATTCATACAAACTCCATCGCGATCACAATTCCCATGTTCTTTTTCAACGGGTATTCAAGTCCACTGTGCAAAGTAAGCGAAATAGGTCAGCAGCACTATTGCTGGCGGTAGCGGCTTTCATTTTTATCATTGCTAAATGCGCTGTTGGCGGCCTGAACACGCCAGAGGTTCACCGGTGGCGATTTTTGGTTTCACACCAATATTCCTACTTAAGCTTTTGCGCTTTAAGGATCTGACTTTTCATTGATCAGGGCTTTCTCCTTGTGAACGCCAGGTATAACCGGTTTATCTCACCTGCAATATCCGCTTCTGACCATGAACCTGGCCGATCCGATTGCATAGGAGCCGGCTATATAACTACTTTAAGAGACAATGTAATTATATGATTCTAAAAAATTGCGGCTTGAGCTGACAGAAAGGTTCGCGATTTCTTAAAAAAATTAACGTGAAAAAATTAGTCGTTAAAATAATCAATAAAATCAAAACCGCCCGTATCGGTCGGAAAAGACGCTCCGATGAACCCGCAGTTGATGTCCCGGAGATAGTAACAAGAAATTTTTGGTCGAAATACCCGCAGGCGAAATTAAAAAAGTGGCGAAACGAGCATGATACCTATACTGCGGCGTTTGTGAGCCGCAACCATAGGTACGAAGCATTTTACAACGCTGCGGGCGATTGGGTAAAAACCGAAATGAAAGTCCCGCTAACACGTGAGTTGCCGCCGGCAATTAACCGTTCGCTGAAAGCAAGCGAATTTGCCGCGTGGCAAATTACCGATATAAAAAAAATCGAGTTATATGATCATTCGCTTTATGTGATCCGTGTTGAAAACAGCAACCCTCGTGACAAAGGTTCCTATAAATTACAACCGGCAAACTTGCTTTATTTTAAACCGGACGGGAGTCTTTTAAAGATCGACATGCATCAAAGTTAACCCCGGGGTTGGATTAAACATATGAACGGTCATAATTCGCGTTAGATAATTCAATATTCTTTATCCTTATGCCACTTATCCGGATCTATATTAATTTAACGTTACCACATTTCATAATACGAAAACACCGTACAATAGTCTTATATTCAGCTTATTGCGTGTTTAATTGTTAGTAAAAACCTCATTTATTACAAAAATTAAGCACACGCTACATTAAGTTTACATTTAAATAATATCATTAAAGCGTAATCATTTCTTAACATTAGGATAACGGTGGCATCGCACCTTTGCTGCGGAAATTTATTTTAATCCTTATCGAAATGAAAAAAATGTTTACGAAACTTTTTAGCACCGCATTGCTATTCACGTTAATTTTTGCCGGGCTGGCTGTTAAAGCACAAACGCTGGCGGCAACGACGATCAAACCGGCCGTTTCCAAGGCTGATTTAACCACCGAAGCAAAGCCCGCTGTCAAAGGCGAAACGACGGCAGCTACGGCCGTAAAAACTGAAACTAAAGCTGCCCAGGACACGTCATGGAAACCGCAAAGAAGGCTATGGGGCTACACTTTCGGCGATTTTTATTACGAAGGTCATGCCGATGGATTTAACCGGGGCCCTGAGACCATGTATAACGGTGTTCCTCAATACCGGAATGCATTCCAGTTCCGTCGTATGTATTTAGGTTATGATTACGATATCACGAAAAAATTCAAAGCCGAAGTATTGCTGGCAAGCGAACCTAACGCCAATACCGGCGTAAACGGAACAACATCCATCCAAAATGGCGATAACCTGGTTGACGGAAAAATGGCCTTCTGGATCAAAAACTTTAATATACGGGTAAGGGATGTGTGGACCGGAACAGATTTTATTATTGGCGAAATGAGCACGCCAGGCTTCGCATTAAACGAACCCGGAACTAATGGTCCCACAAGCCTTTCGGAAGCAACCTGGGGATACCGCTCTATTGAAAAAACCATTACCGATTTTCACAAGAATAACTCGTACGATGTAGGCGCAGCATTGCAGGGAACGTTTGACCCGGCAACCAAAAACTTCGGCTACGTATTTATGGTGGGCAATAACAGCCAGGCCAGCTTATTGACCGCGGCTAACGCCAATACCGGTTTTTATAAAATATTCTATGGAGATATCTGGGCGAAATTCCTGGATAAAAAATTATACGTGGACTTATATGCAGACTACGCCAAGACTGCTGCAGCCACTGCCGTTATTCCCGGCCAGGAGCATAATATGTACAAAGTATTCGCAGCTTATACAATCAGTACTGCGGCAACTATCGGAGTCGAAGCGTATACTCAAAATATAGCAAGCGGTGTTACCAACACGGCAACCAAAACGCCTGAAGATGCCACTGTGAAAGGAATTTCAATTTGGGCACGCGGAAATTTTGCCAAAAACTGGAACTACTATGCCCGTTACGACTCGTACAATCCTAACTCAGACTACAACACGGCCGATTCATATACAGTGAATACGAACTATGGTTCATATACTCCTGCTTATAAAGAACAGTTTTATACAGCGGGCGTAGATTACAACCCGACAAAGAACGTACATTTTATGCCAAACCTTTGGGCCATCTATTACCAGGATAACAGGGATGCGGCCACCACAGGATACCAGACGAATAACCATACGCTGGTATACAGGTTCACCTTCTACTACACTTTTGGTAAATAATAACGGATAGTTAATAAACAATAAATGAAAACAACCATGAAAATAAAAAGCTTACAGTTGGCAGTCGCGGTTATCGTAAGCTGCGTAACCTTATCTGCCTCGGCCCAGGACAATACCCTATTGGGGGCGGGCAGTACATTCGTGTACCCGCTGTTCTCGAAAATTTTTTCCGAATATGGCAAAACCAACGATGTAAAAGTTAATTACCAGTCGATAGGATCAGGCGGCGGCATATTGCAGCTCACCAATAAAACCGTCGACTTTGGCGGATCTGATGCACCTTTAAATGCCGAGCAGGCAAAAAAGATCGGCGTGCCTGTACTGCATATTCCAATGGCGTCAGGCGCAACAGTGGTTACCTATAATTTACCTGGCGTTGCGGGTGGTTTAAAATTGACCGGTAAGGACCTCGCCGATATTTATTTGGGTAAAGTTACCAAATGGAACAGCCCCGAAATTGCCGCGGCCAATAAAGGCGTTAAGCTGCCTGATATGGGCATTGTGGTTGTTCACCGTTCGGACGGCAGCGGCACGTCATTTATTTTTACCGATTTCCTGACAAAAGTAAACCCTGAATGGGCCTCGAAAGTGGGCAAGGCAACAGCGGTTAACTGGCCCGCAGGCTTAGGCGGCAAAGGAAGCGAAGGTGTTGCCAGCCTGGTAAAACAAACTCCCGGCGCTATAGGCTATGTCGAATTGGCTTATGCTATTCAAAATCATATGCCTTTTGCCGATATTCAAAATAAATCGGGCAAATTCATTGCACCTACACTTGCCACCACTACAGCCGCCAGCAATGTAGAATTGCCCGCTAATGCCGAAGTATCGTTAACCAACACCAATAACCCCAAGGGTTACCCTATCAGCAGCTTTACCTGGGCATTGATCTATAAAGAGCAAAAATACGGAGGCCGTTCTGACGCACGTGCTAAAACGTTGGTAAAACTGATGTGGTATAACATTCACCAGGGGCAGCATTTTTGTGAGCCGCTAAACTATGCGCCGCTTTCAAAATCAGCCGTAAAGGTTGCTGAGAAATTATTAAAATCAGCTACCTACGGCGGTAAGGCCATATTATAACAGATACCGTCATAAGCTTATCAGCAATTACCAGTCTTTCGGGGCAGGTAATTGTTGTATAACCGGCATAAGCCCCGGCAATAACAGGCTTATTATTCCATACAATTAATGCCACTGTTAAAAAACAAAAGACTGGACCTTTCATATAGCCAAATGAAATGGGAAACCGTTTTTAAACGGCTGCTGATAGCGATGAGCACTGTTTTGGTGATCATTGTTGCCGGCATACTCATCACTCTGATCGTACAGTCCATGCCATCGATCAAATCGCTTGGCCTTGGCTATTTATGGGGAAAGGTATGGGACCCGGTACAGAATATATACGGCGCGTATCCCTTTTTATTGGGTACGTTGCTTACTTCATTTACGGCGCTTATTATTTCCATTCCTTTTTCTTATGCCATTGCCATTTACCTCGGTGAATATAATACCAGGGGCTGGCTCTCGAATTTATTAAAAAATACGGTTGAGCTGATTGCGGCCGTGCCATCGGTCATCTATGGTTTTTGGGGGTTGTTCGTGCTTGTCCCTATCGTCCGCTCGCTGGAAATGAAAATTGGCGTGGCGCCTTATGGCGTTGGTGTTTTTACCTCCTCGCTTATCCTCGCTGTTATGATCATTCCTTACGCGGCATCGCTGGGAACGTCATTGATACGTATGGTCCCGTCACCATTGAAGGAAGGCGCTTATGCCTTAGGTGCTACGCGATTCGAGGTGATCAGGAGTGTGATTTTGCCTTACACGCGTTCGGGGTTGTTTGCAGGCATACTATTATCCCTGGGCCGGGCGCTTGGGGAAACCATGGCTGTAGCGATGCTTATTGGCAATACCACCACTATCGGCAATACCTTTAAGGATATTTTCTTTGGGCCGGGCAATACGATGGCAAGCGTTATCGCCAGCCAGTTTACCGAAGCCGATCACACGGTTTATTTATCGGCGCTTATCGAGCTTGGGTTGGTGCTGTTTTTCGTCACCGTCATCATCAATCTCGTCGGCAAAAGAATAATTACTAAATACACCAATAACTGACGATATGGATGCACGGATCAGGATAAGAAATACAAAAAGCATTGTGTTTAAATCGGTTGTGGTCTTTTTAGCCTTTATGATCACTATCCCGCTTATTGTGATACTGGTATATATCATCAAGCAAGGCGTGATGCAGGTAAACTGGCACTTTTTAACCAACGTGCCCGCGCCTGTGGGCGAACCGGGCGGCGGTATCAGCAATGCCCTTGTAGGCAGTATCATCATCGTGGCCATGTCGTCCATGATAGCCATCCCGATAGGGATGCTTGCGGGCATTTACCTTAGCGAAAATCCCGGCACCCGGCTGGCACATTACAGCGGCTTATGCGTGGATATCTTGCAGGGCGTACCCTCCATTGTCGTGGGTATCGTCGTCTACTTTTGGGTGGTTAAACCGCTGGGGACTTTTTCAGCCATTTCAGGCAGCATAGCATTGGCCATGATGATGATGCCAATCGTGATCCGCTCCACCGAGCAAACACTGAAGCTGTTGCCCGATACGCTAAAAGAAGCGGCCCTGTCATTGGGCGTTCCGTATCACCGCGTAATTTTAAAAGTTATTATACCTTGCGGGTTTTCGGGCATTTTGTCGGGTATTATGCTATCGGTCGCACGTATCGTTGGTGAAACAGCGCCCCTGCTTTTTACCGCTTTTGGTAATCCTTATTTATCTACATCGATTACAAAGCCCATGCAGAGCCTGCCGTTACTAATATTTAATTATGCCACAAGCCCCTACGACGACTGGCATAACCTGGCTTGGGGGGCATCGTTTATGTTATTGATGTTTGTACTAATTTTAAACATATCAACCAAATTGGTCACCAGGAAATGGAACATTCAGTTGTAAGCGCCACGAAATTTAATGCCTGGTTCGGCGATAATCATGCTGTAAAGGATGTAAGCATCAGGATAGATAAAAACCAGGTTATAGCCGTTATGGGCCCCTCGGGCTGTGGCAAAACAACCTTTTTACGCTGTATAAACCGGATGCACGAGCTTATTCCGGGCACCCGGACTGAAGGGTCGCTAAAGCTATACGACGATGAAATATATACCATGAACCCCATATATGTGAGGTACAAAATAGGCATGGTGTTTCAAAGGCCAAATCCGTTCCCCAACCTTAGCATTTATGATAATGTTATAGCCGGCTATAAATTAAACGGCTTAAAAATGACCAAAGCGGATATGAACGCGATCGTCGAAAAATCACTTACATCAGCGGCATTATGGAACGAAGTTAAAGACTCGCTTCATAAAAAAGGCACATTTTTGTCGGGCGGCCAGCAACAGCGCCTATGCATAGCGCGGGCTATCGCCATGGAGCCCGAGGTGATTCTTTTTGACGAACCGACATCGGCGCTCGACCCAATATCGACCTCGAGCATCGAAACACTATTTCACGAGCTCAAAGCCAACTATACCCTAATTATTGTTACACACAATATGCAGCAGGCGGCGCGGGTAAGCGATAAAACGGCCTTTTTTTATTTGGGAGAGCTGGTGGAATTTGACAATACCAAGCAAATGTTTACGGCACCGAAAGACGTCCGTACGCAGAACTATATAACCGGAAGATTTAGTTAGGAGAGGTTGTAAAGTTGAAACGTTAAAACAGCAACAACATTGAAACATTACAACATTCCAACCTTCAACAAAATTAAAATATTATGACACCATTAGAAAACGAGATCGGCGCGCTAAAAAAGGAATTGATCAATATGTGGATGCTGGTTCAGTCGCAGCTCGACAACGCCAAAAAGGCTATGGTACAATTTGACAAGGACCTGGCCCGCGAAGTGCTGGTTAAAGAAAAACGGGTGAATTCGTTTGAGCTGAAGATAGACAGGGATTGTGAAAACATCTTTGCCTTGTATTGCCCTGTAGCGGTAGACCTTCGGTTTTTGCTGGCGGCGCTGAAAATAAACACCAATCTTGAGCGCATTGGCGATATAGCGGCGGGCGTTGCAAAATATGTGATCGAGTCCTCGGTCAATTTTGATGAAATTGTTCTTGAAAATATTTCGCTGTTGCGGATGTACGACGAGGCGGTTAATATTTTAACCGATACCCGCATTGCTTTTGAAAAAGAAGATACGGTGCTTGCCCGCAGCATATTTAAACGCGACGATATTTTAGACGCCATTAACGTAAGCGCCCCTAACGCGATAACCGAACTTATAAAAAAGGATCTGAGCAGCATGCCCGAGGCGCTTTATATGCTGTCAATTTTCCGCAAGCTGGAACGCGTGGGCGATCAGTCGAAAAACATTGCTGAAGAGATCATTTTTTACGTGGAGGCAAAGATTTTAAAACACTTTGAAAGCAGCAGGCGCAAAGAAGATGAGGGGTAGGCCTTTTTAAAAGTCGTGGTATAAGTTCCGGAATGTGCTGCGCAGGCCAAAGGTAACCAGGCTTGTTTTTTTTGTCCCCAGGTTATTCACCTCCTGGCGCAGCAACCCGCCAAGCTCAAGCCGTAAATTGTATTTGGGGTTGATCAGTAACGATACGGTACCCTCCCCGTAATATAAATGCGTATCGATGCCCTGGCCGACGTTTGTTGTAGATAGTGTGGGCGCAAACGGCTTTGTAAGGTCCTGCCCGTAATTTGCATTGGCAGGATCCAGGCCGTATTTGGCATAATTCACCTGCCCTGTAAAATCAAACCTCCCTACTGAATAATTTAATATACCGATCATTTCCCTGAAGTTGGCTCCCAGCGGGTCGCCAAGGGGCTCATTATATTCGGTGTAGTTGGTTATAGTTTGGTTACTCATATAGGTATAAGGCTTAACCGTATTGAACTCGATCAAAAAGCTGAGGTTATTGATGTTAAACAAGTCGCCGCCGCGCATACCCAACTGTACGCCATTGGTATTATTTGTGCCGCCGCCCGAAAAGAAATCTCCCGCATTAAAACGGTCGATAAGCAATTGCCCGTAAAGCGCTGTTTTATCGAATATTTTATACTTGCCTGTGAAGCCTGCCAGCACATTATCTGGTTGTGACGAAGGTCCCAACGAGCTTGAATAAACCAGCGGATCGATATAATTAACATCGAAACCGTGGAACTGGCCGCGGTCGTTGGCTTCCATCGTAATAACCGCGTTAAAAAAGCCCAGCGATAACCGATTGGTGATATTCCAGTCGAGATAATGAAAGGCAGCCCATTTACGGCGGTTATTAAAAAATGAGTTAAACTGAAATGCGGTTTGATCCTGCAGGTACGCCCACATGATCATATACTGCACCTTGCCCAGGTTGGCCGTTAAACGCAGCAGCGGGTAATTTGCCGCAAAGTCCGACAGCAGCAGCGAGCGGTAACCATCGCCGATAAATGTTTTGTCTTCGCCCAGCGTAACGTTTAATTGCTTGATGGGGGTATAAGAAAGTACAGCCGTAACATAGGCCCAGTCGTGCGTCGGACCGGTGGGGTTACGGTCATAGGCTTGGCCCGGCACAAACGCATTTTTCCTGACCGCATCCACATAGTAACTGGCAAAGCGTCCCTGGTTTTCATAGCCGCTGGTATAAAAGTAAAATTTGCTGCCTACGGTGCCGCCAAACTGGTACCCGCGGGTATTCAGATAGTTAGTGGCAGGGATGGCAGTGGTGCTGGGATTTGAAAAGTCGTGCCCGAGTTGAAGATCCGTCAAAAAGTCGCCGAAAAAGGTATAATCCTTTGTATGCTCGTCAAATAAGTGCTCGTTCAGCAGCTTACGGAACACCCACGATCTGCGGCTGCTATCCACACCGCGCCGCATGATCGCGTCATATACCGGCTGAAGCGTACTGTCCATCAAGAACGGTTTCAGCGAGGTGTGCAGAGACGTCTTCACCGAATAAATCGTCGAATTAAATTTTTGATCGAGCTGGTAGCCCAGCGGCAGGTACACCACCTGCGCCCGGCACAAACCGGCGGAAAAGAGGGTAACAACAAGCAATAAGATCGTTTTCCTCAAAGGCAAAAAGTAAGCAGATAGCATCGCAGCAAAATAAGCGTTATTTACGCTGAAATAAAAATTTCATTTAGGGACGCGCTTATCCATGTTAATCCGCCATACTAAGTTTGGGGGTGTCTATATGTGCGAGGGTGGTAATTGCCACAAACCGCGCTCATTTTGTTAAAAGTTGTTAAGCAGCGGCGGTTTTTTTAAATAAAGTGTTAAAAATTGTGATATTTACCGTCCGATAATCCATCACTGATCATCCATGGAATACAAAAAAATCAATAATCTTTTAGGCTGGCTTTGTTTTATCATCGCTTCCATCACCTATATCTTAACGCTCGAACCATCGGTAAGCTTTTGGGACTGCGGCGAGTTTATCTCCTGTGCTTACCGCCTGCAGGTGGCGCACCAGCCCGGTTACCCGCTTTTTGCCATGCTGGGCAAAATGTTCTCGCTGCTTTCAATGGGCGATAATACCAAAGTGCCGTATTTTACCAACATGGGCTCGGCCCTGGCCAGCGGCGCAACTATTATGTTCCTGTTTTGGACCATTACCGCCCTCGCTAAAAAGCTGCTGAATAAAACGCGCGACGCCATCGATCAGGCCCATATGATAATGATCATGGGCGCAGGCCTGGTAGGCGCGCTGGCATTTACCTATACCGATACCTTCTGGTTTTCGGCTGTGGAAACCATCGTATTTGCGTTGTCGTCGCTTTGTACCGCCATCGTGTTTTGGGCTATATTGAAATGGGACGCCCATGCCGATGAGCCCGGCGCCGACCGTTGGCTATTGTTTATTGCCTACGTAATAGGCCTCTCGATAGGCATACACCTGCTAAACCTGTTAACTATCCCGGCCATATCGCTGGTTTATTATTTCCGCAGGGGCAAAAACGTAACTGCCCGCAACGCGCTGCTTGCGCTGTTAGTGGGGGTCATTATCCTGGTATTTGTGCAATATGGCATTAGGGGGTATACCGTGATGATCGCGGCCTATTTCGACCTGTTTTTTGTGAATAACCTCGGGCTTGGCTTCTGGAGCGGGGCGTTCTTCTTCTTCCTTATCATCATCGCCATATTGGTTGCCGGTATATGGTACAGCATAAAACACAGGAAACCGTTGATGAACCTGGCGTTTTTATGCGTGGCCTTTATCTATTTCGGCTATAGCTCGTTTGCTTATATTCCAATTCGCGCCGCCGCAAGCCCCGACCTGGATAATTCGCATCCCGATAACGCTTTTATTTTGTACGGCTATTTGAACCGTATACAATACGGCGAAAACCCGCTGCTGTACGGGCCATATTTTGATGCAAAAGTGGTTGACCAGACCGAGGGCAATACGATTTACCGGAAAGGCGAAACAAAGTACGAGAGCGCGGGTAAAAAAATGAATTACGTGTATGACCACACTACGATATTGCCGAGGATGTACAGCAGCGACGGCCAGGATCCGCAATTTTACAGGCAGTGGCTGCAAATGAGCGACAATGCGTCGCCAACCTTTGCCGACAACCTGAAATGGATGTTTAGCTGGCAAATGTACCAGATGTACGGACGTTACTTTTTATGGAATTTCGTAGGCCGGTATAACGACATGGACGGTCAGCAAAATATGACCGCCGTCGACGGCAACTGGACAAGCGGCATTTTTGATGGCGCCCGCCATTTGCCAAAATCTGTGGTGGGTGGCGGCGCCCCCATCCCTCACCAGGGCCTGCAATTAGGATACGCTTACACCCCTTTATTTGCCCTTCCCTTCCTGTTGGGTTTAATAGGTTTGATTTATCATTTCAACCGCAAAAAACGCGACGCGCTGGTGGTGCTGATGCTTTTTTTCTTTACCGGTCTGGCTATCGTAATCTACGTAAACCAGCCCAGCATACAGCCGCGCGAACGCGATTATTCGTATGTGGGTTCGTTTTACGCCTTTGCGATATGGATAGGCCTGGGCGTTATAGGGATAGCCGAGCTTTTGCGAAAAAAGATAGATGCCAGAGTCGCCGCTTTAGTATCCACGGTTGTTTGCCTCCTGGCAGTGCCTGTTGTACTGGCGAAGGAGGAATGGAAGGATCATGACCGCTCCACCAAAATGACGCCGCACGATATGGCGTATAACTATCTTATTTCGTGCCCGCCCAATGCCATACTGTTTACCTACGGGGATAATGATACCTACTCGCTATGGTATGACCAGGAGGTGGAAGGCATCAGGCCCGATGTACGCATCGTAAACCTGAGTTTGTTTACCGGCGACTGGTACATACACCAGATGCAGGCGAAAATGAACGAGTCGGCGCCGCTGCCAATCACTATGCCTTATGACAAATATAAAGAAGGGGTACGCGATGTAATATATTATGATGATAAAAAGATAGCCGCCCCGGTGGAAGTGAAGGATGTGTTTGATTTTATTACCTCGGACGATCCAGCCACGAAAGTGCAGCTGCAGAACGGCGAAAGCGCCAATTATTTGCCGACGAAAAATTTTAAGATCACCATTAATCCGGATGACGTAATAAAAAATCATGTCATAACACCGGATCAGAAGGATAAGCTGGCTGCTACGATGGAATGGAAATATACCTCAAATTATGTCACTAAGGAGAACCTGGCTATGCTGGATATCCTGGCGCATAATAATTGGGTTCGGCCAATTTGCTTCACCACAACCATTGGCAACGAGAACCTGGTGGGTTTGCAGCCGTATTTGTATAAGGAAGGGTTTACCTATCACCTGATACCGTTTAAGCCCGATACATCCACCAGGGATCAACTGGGCAAGACCAATAGCATGGTGATGTATAATAATATGATGAACAAGTTTAAATACGGCAACTTTAAAACGGCCAAATATTTAGACCATGAATCAACTACCATGTTTTACCCGGTGATGGTAACCACCTTCCTCGACCTGGCACAGGGCCTTATTAAAGACGGCCACCCCGACCTTGCGCTAAAAGCCCTGCATAAGTACGACCAGGTGATGCCTGATATAAACCCCGGCCTGGAGGTTGCCGACCGCAAAATATTTATGGCGCAAACCGCCTACACCCTGCACGATATGGTATTAGGGAACAAGTTCGTAAACAGTGTAGATGATTTCCTGACCGATCAGTTGGATTATAATTATCATTTGCTGCAGGATAATTCAAGCAGTCTGGATACGCGTACGGTTCAATACGGTATTTCATTTTTAAATGGATTAGTGGGCGTAACCGGCGAAAACCATCAAACGGCGCTGAACAATAAGCTGAAGGCGCAGTTAAAAGATTACGAAGCGAAGTTTGCCTCCATCATGCGGCAACAATAACAGGGTATCAGATCCCAATGGCTCGTTTAAACACGGGCCATTTTTGTTTGAAATTATGCCACATAAGCATGATTAATTATTAAAAATTTGGAAATGTCAACTATTAATCGTAATATTGCGATGTAATAATGGGACTTACTAAAACAGAAATATTTACCGAAGAACAAAACAGGCTGGCAATAATGCTTAAAGCCTTGGCGCACCCGGCGCGTATAGCGATACTGCAACAGATCATGAAGGCGAACGCCTGTATTTGCGGCGACCTCGTGGGCGAACTTGGCCTGGCCCAGGCCACCATATCGCAGCATTTAAAAGAGTTAAAAAATGCAGGATTGATACAAGGCACGATAGAAGGGGTAAGCGTATGCTATTGCATCGAACCCGGGGCGTGGAAATTATTGAGCGAACAGCTGGGCAATTTCTTTGGTACCTATAACCAAATGGATAACTGCTGCTAAAAAAATTTGGACGAATTAATCGCAATATTACAATGAAAACAATTCATTATGACAAATCTGAAACATTGAATTTTATTTGTTTGTGTGCATAACTCGGCTCGCAGTCAAATGGCCGAAGCATTTCTTAATAACCGCGGCGCCGGGCATTTCGAAGCTGAAAGCGCCGGCCTTGAGCCTGGAAAGCTAAACCCCAATGTTGTCGGGGTTATGAAGGAAGCAGGTGTGGATATAAGCGCCAACAAAACGCAAAGCGTGTTCGACCTTTTCAAACAGGGGCGGCAATACGATGCCGTGATTACGGTTTGCGACGGTGCAAGCGCCGAAACTTGTCCTGTATTTCCGGGTGCTGTAAAGCGGATAGGCTGGTCATTTGCCGATCCTTCCCGCTTTAACGGCACGCAAGAAGAAATATTGGAGAAAACAAGGCAGGTGCGCGACGAAATAGAGAAGAAAATAAATGAATTTGTTAAGGAAGCAGATTCAGTTAATTATTGGATAAAGTAAATGCATTTAAAAATTATGGAAACAACAGATCAACAATTAAAAGAACTGGTAAAGCAAAAATACAGCGAGATCGCTTTGCAGGACAAAGAAACCAACCAGGCCTCGTGCTGCGGCTCGGGGTGCTGCTCAACCGAAGTTTATAACATTATGAGCGACGATTACACGCAAATGGACGGGTATAATGCCGATGCTGATTTAGGTTTGGGGTGCGGTTTACCCACGCAGTTTGCTAAAATAAAAAGGGGCGATGTGGTGGTGGACCTGGGAAGCGGCGCAGGAAACGATTGTTTTATAGCACGTGCCGAAACCGGCGAAACAGGGAAGGTGATAGGCATCGATTTTACCGAAGCAATGATCAATAAAGCCCGCGTAAACGCAGAGAAGTTAGGTTTTCATAATGTAGAATTCCGCATGGGGGATATAGAAAAGATGCCGCTTACGTCAGCGGTCGCTGATGTGGTGGTGAGCAATTGTGTATTAAACCTCGTACCTGATAAAGATGCCGTTTTTAAAGAAATATACCGGGTGCTTAAACCCGGCGGGCATTTTAGCATTTCAGATGTGGTATTGGTTGGCGGTCTGCCCGATGCTTTAAAAAAGGATGCCGAAATGTATGCCGGTTGCGTAGCCGGAGCGATTCAAAAGGACTTGTACATCGAACTGATCAAATTGAATGGGTTTAAGAATATCATCGTTCAAAAAGAGAAAATGATCAATATCCCCAACGATATTTTAGCCAACTATCTTGACGACGAAGAATTACAAAATTTTAAATCGGGAAGTACGGGTATATTCAGCATCACCGTTTATGCGGAAAAAATGAAGGATGAAGGATCGTGCTGCGGACCGGAATGCTGCAACTAAAGCAAGTCCGGTTAAGCTGCATTATATAATTCCGTATTTTAGCTGCGGCCAGATAAACAGTTCCCTCCGCCAACTGGCGAAGGGAACTGTTATTTCAGTTTTTGGCATAAACCCGTTTAATTTTTTTCCAGGTAATCTTTTAGCGATGTGCCCAGGATATGCGTCCAGCCCTTTACAAAATTTTCTTTTGCAAAGCCCGGGTCTTTTGGCAAGGTTTCCAGGCCGGTGTGGGTAAGCTTCACCCTCGTTTCATCTCCTTCGCTAAATAGTTCCCAGGTTACAAAGGTTTCACCTTCGTAACCATCATATTGCCAGGTATGCGTCAGCTTTTTGCCGGGTATTACCTCGGTTATCCTGCAAATGTGTAAGTAGGTTTTCTCTTTGGTCCCGCCGGTAAAGCGGAACTCAAACCCCACCTCCGGTTTAAACGCTTCCAGCTTAAAATACCATTGCTCCATTTTATCCCGGTCGGTAATGGCTTCCCAAACTTTTTGGGCAGGGGCATGGTAGGTTCTTTCAATTACAAATGGTTCGGTTTCCATATTAATGATTTAATTCAGTTATTCTTCAGTCTGCTGCTCGACAAACTTTTTTAATGCAGTGCCGATAAAGTATGTCCAACCGTCAACAAAATTATGTTTCGCAAGGTCAGGGTGTAAATCGCCGCGGAAGCTTTCGATCCCCCGGTGCGTCAAAACGATTCTTGTTCCGTCATTCTCACTAAATAGCTCAAAACTCACCATCGAGTCGCCCGGATAGCCGCCAAATTTCCATTCATAACTGATCGTCCTGCCCGGGTCAACTTCTGTTATTTTCCATATATGCGGGTATACCTTTCCATCGTTTTCAACATCGAACCGGGTTTCAAAACCAATTTCCGGTTCAAATTCCACCAGGCCTGGGAAATACCACTGGCGCATTTTTTCCAGGTCGGTTAAGGCGTGCCATACAACATCGGTAGGTGCATTATATACTCGTTCTATAACAATTGGTTCATCTTTCATTATCTTGTTATTTTCGATTAATATTTCTTTTCAACGGTTTCTTTATCCAAAAAATCTCCAAGCGCGTCGAGTTTGCCAGTCCAGAATTTTCGGTATTGCTCAACCCAGTCGGCCACCTCATTCAATTTTTTAAAATTCGCCTCGCAGTAACGGTCGCGGCCCCGCTGCCTGATGGTTACCAAACCGCATTGGGTTAAAATTTTTATATGTTTTGATATAGCCGGCCTGCTGATATCAAAATGACCGGCCACCGCGTTCAGGTTTAATGACCGGTGGGCAATTAATCCGATGATATCCCGCCGCGTAGGATCGGCTATTGCCTGGAAAACATCTCTGCGCATAATATTAATAAGTAACCGTTCGGTTACAAATATATATGAAACCTTTTGGTTACGCAAGTGTTTGGTGAAAATAGTGAATAGTTGATAAGTTGATTAAGTTGATCGGATTGTAAGAATAGCAGAAGAAGCATCTTTCTTCGCCAAATCTAACCATTCACTCAATCAACTTAATCAACCATTCACTACTTCTCAGAAGGATTTTTTTTACCGGCCGACAATTTTTCGACGAACTTAATCAACCGCTCTGTTTTCGTTTTTTCCTGCTTTGCCGAAAGGATCCAAACCACGTATTCTTTTTTATTTGAAAACGATAACGAATGGAAAAAGGCTAATGCATTGGATGATTCTTCCAGGATTGTTTTCATCTCCGGCGGCAGGGTAATTTTACGGTTATCCACATCGATATAAGCGCCGTATTCATTGCTTTTAATGTTGTCGTTGCGGCTGTCTGAAAGTTTGGATTGCCCTTCGGGCCGTAAGCGTATAGCTGTCCATGTTTCATTTATCGATGCGGCCGCTACCGGCCGCAAGCCATACCTGGCGGGCTCGCCCCAGCTGCTCATCATTTCAAGATCGGATTTGATGCCCGAGCTTTTTTTAGGGTAAGCTATCCAAAGTACCGTATCCGGCTTTAACAAGGGAGCAATAATTTTTAAACCTGCTGCCAGCGCCGCACTGTCTTTTACAAAAAGCTGAATGCCGTCGAAGTTCCCTTTTGGTGTAAATACGGCTGTTGCGCCAGCGGGTAGCGGCTCCAATATGGCAAGATAATTTTCGGGGGCATTATAAAACAACCAGCATTTGCCCGGCTTTATTTGTAATTTTTTTGCAAGCGCGCCTGGTTCGTTCATGGCTTATGGTTTAATATTATCTTTGCGAAAAACAGCTGTATAAAAATATAAATAATTCGTGTAAACAGCGCCGCGGAGAATGAATGAAATACAGCGATATCGACAAACGCAAAACCGCATTTATATTTGAACTGGATAACGTGCTCTATCCCGAAAAGGATTATTTATTCCAGGTATACTATCTTTTTGCCGCATTATTGGAATATACAGAGCTTATTGACGCTAAGATGGCAACTGATACGTTAATAAATGCGTATAATACAGAAGGAAAGGATTTTGCTTTTGACCGGTTGAAAGAAAAGTTTAACCTGAGCGAACGTTTCCGCTATAGCTTAAACAATCTGTTGCTTACGGCTAAGCTGCCTTTAAAGCTTTTGATCTATCAAAATATGCTCAATTTATTGCAGGAAATTGTAATTGACAGAAAAAAAGTGTTTATTGTAACCAACGGCAACCCGGTGCAGCAGTTAAATAAAATTAAGCAGACCGAATGGCACGGGCTGGAACAATACCTGATTTGCTATTTCGCGGAAGAAACGGCTGCAAAGCCCGAACCCGATGTAATAGATCTATTAATTAAGGATCATAACCTGCAAAGAAGAAACCTGGTGATGATCGGGAATTCGGATACCGACAGGGCATGTGCGGAAGCAAGTGGGATTGATATGATTAACGTAAATGATTTTTTTTAAATTAAAACGATAACATAGTTGTATTTTTTCCGTTTAAGGAGACTATTGAATTTAAAACATATTGATTGAGATGAAAAAACTACTTTTTGGTATTGTTATTCTTTCTGCGGGTTTATTATCAGCGTGTAAAAAGGATAAAAAAGCGACAACGGGCACCACGGGCCCAACTTCGACAGTGTCGACACTTGACCTGATAAAGGATTCGGTTTATTTGTATGCGCACGAAGACAATTTATGGCATTCGGCATTGCCAAGCTATTCGGCGTTTAATCCCCGGTCGTTTACCGGGTCCAATGATGCCGCGGCTTTATCAGCCGAGCTCGATGCGCTTTCGCAATACGCCATTAACCCATCATCGGGGAAGCCCTATGAATATTATACGGCTCAACCAGGCTTAGCCAAATACTCATTTATCGATGACGGTACCGAATCTGCAGCGCTAAATGGTGTTAAAGGTGATTTCGGCCTCGGGGTGTTGTATAACCAGGTGAATGACCTGCGTATAAAATACGTGTATCCCGGTTCGCCGGCGGCGCTGGCGGGAATAAAAAGAGGTTACCAGGTAACCAGTGTAAACGGCAGCAGCAATATAAGTTACGATGCGCAAGGTTACGGTTCGGGAACAAGCACCAACCTGAATTTTGTGAGCAATGCGTTTTTCAACAGCGGCACCATTAGCATGACGTTAAAAAAACCTGATGGAACAACGCTCACGGTGTCTAATATGAATGCTGCCAGCTATACCGTGAACCCGGTATTAAAAGATACGGTATACAATATCGGCAATGGGCATAAACTGGGTTATATCGTATTTAACAGCTTCACATCTGACGCCAATGCCGATCCGCAATTAAATGCCGCTATCGACTATTTTGTGGCGCAAGGCGTAACCGATCTGGCTGTCGACCTGCGCTATAACGGCGGAGGCTATGTATCAACCGCCGAATATTTGGATAATTTGATCGTCCCTACAGCAAAAAGCGGTTCATTAATGTATAATACGTATTACACTGATAATATGGTAAGCGGAACCGACCCGCTTCTTAAAAAGCAATGGCGCCGGGACCCTGCATCCGGGCAGGACTATAACTACGGCCAGTTTGATTACTCGGTTGCTGCCAATGCCGTTAACTTTTCAAAACAGCGTTCATTGAACGTGAGCCGGGTGTTTTTTATCGTTACCGGCTCAACCGCTTCGGCAAGCGAATTAACCATTAACAATTTACGGCCCGAAATGGATGTTCAGTTGGTAGGTACGCAAAGCTATGGCAAGCCTGTAGGTTTTTTTGATATCGATATCAACAAATACATCATGTACACACCCGAGTTTTCGACAAAGAATTCGGCTAGCCAGGGCGACTATTTTTCGGGCTTTATACCCGGAACTGACATACCGGGCGTAAACGATTATGACGACCCGACAAAAGATTTTGGTGACCCGACCGAAGGGTTGCTGGCGCATATTTTACATTATGTGCAAACCGGCGCATATTCCGTTGCATCGCCTGCCGGCCAGAGCGTTCCATTAAACCGTACCAGGAGCTTGTCGTTACAGGCATCGAACCAGATGGCTATCCAAATGGACGACCATGCGTTTAAAGGAATGGTGTTCAATAAAAAATTAAAGTTTAAGAAATAGGTGAAAGGCAAAAGGTAAAGGGCGAAAGGTAGTGGATTAAGCTTACCTTTTGCCCTTCCTTTTGAATACCTTTACCCTTTCGCCTTTAACCTTTTGCCTCCTTAATCTACTAATTCCCGCAGATCAACGGGCACTACGCGCGATATTCCCTGTTCTACCATGGTTACGCCGTACACGATGTCCGTACTGGCAATAGTCCGTTTATTATGGGATATGATAATGAATTGCGAGTCTTTTGAAAACTCGCGGATAATGTTGTTGAACTTATCGATGTTGGTATCGTCGAGCGGGGCGTCAACCTCGTCGAAAATACAGAATGGCGCGGGTTTTAACAGGTAAAGCGAAAACAGGATGGCTGTCGCCGTGAGTGTCTTTTCGCCGCCCGAGAGCTGGTTGATCGACAATGGCCGCTTGCCCTTTGGCTTTGCCATGATATCGATATCCGATTCCAGCGGGTTATCAGGGTCGGTCAGGATCAGGTCGCACGAGTCCTCTTCGTTAAACAGCGAGCGGAAAACTTTGATGAAGTTTTCGCGTACCAGCGTAAACGAATACATAAACTTCTCCCTTGCGGTATCGTCAATCTCCTGTATCGTGGCCAGCAATGATGATTTCGCATCGCTCAGGTCTTTTTTCTGTGCCTGGATGAAGGTATAGCGCTCGTTCATCTCGTTATATGCTTCCACGGCCATTGGGTTAATGGCGCCAAACTCATCCAGCTGCTTTTTTAATTTCTCGCTTTTTTCCCAGATGTCCTGCTCATTTTCATCCCCGGCCACTTCGATTTCGGGAAGGTCATGGATATCGATGTTAAATTCAACCGACAGCCTTTCCTTTAAGGCGCTAAGCTCCAGCTTCAGGTTGTTACGCTGGTCCCTAAGCTCGTTTCCAATCACCTCCGAATTATCTTTTTTGCGGCGCAGCGCGGTAATTTCATTTTCGGTTTCCGTTATTTTCCCGCGCCATTGATAATACTCCTGCTCGGCTTGTTGGGTGCCCGCTTCAAACTCGGCTTTTTGCCCGTACATTTTTAGCAGGTCTTCGTCCGAACTGCCGGTTTGCTCCACGTTTTCGCGGATGGCTATTTTTACTTTTTCAAGCTCGTCCGTATTTTGCCTGATCCGCGCGTCGAGGCTTTCTTTCTGGCTTTGACGGTATTCCAAATCCTTTATTAACCCCGATACTTTATTTTGCTGCTGGTGAAAACGTATATTCTCCTGGTTATAGTTATTAGACTGCGCCGTTACCCTTTCGTTCAATTCATTAAACGCCGATTGTTTTTCCGCGAGCAGATCGCCCTGTATCTGCTTTTCGGTTCTTAGTTCCTCAAGCTGCGGCCGCAGCGTCAAGGTTTCGGCTTCGATACTTTTAATCTTATCGGCGATGTCTCCTTTGCGGTTCAGGCTGTTTTCAATAAAAGCCTGGTATTGTTCCTGCCGGGTTTTAACCGTTATCAACTCGGTGTTCAGCAAGTTCAATTCCTGTTGCTGTTGTTTTATCCCGTCCGCCTTCCCCGAGGATTTTAGCGCCGATAATGTACTTTGCAGCTCATCAAAACGGCTTTTTAAGCCGGTAACCTCGATATCTATCAGTTTAATAACTTTCAACAGGTTATCCAGGTTTTTTGCCCGTCCAATGCGCTTGCCTTCAAACAAACCCACCGAGCCGCCCGCCATGCTATGCGTTGATTTATTGAATTTGCCGCTTTTACCGATCAACACCACACCATCGGGGATTTCGACGTTAAGCGCGTGTTCGTTAGCATCGTCAATTAAATAAACGTCTTTTAAAAGATGGCTGCACAAAGGCTGATAACGATCCTCCACCTCAACAACGTGTAACGCCGGAATGGCGCCCTTTAACTCGGCGACGGCCTCTTTCCCGGCCGCTCTGTAAGTGCTTAATACAAAAAACTGGGCGCGGCCCTGGGCGGCGTCGCTCAGTAAATTGATCGCGCGGATCGCCTCATCGTAGCTTTCCACAACGTAATGATTCATCAGCGGCTCAAGGTAGTTTTCAATAGCAACGCGGTATTCTTCGCGGCAAAATAATACGTCGCTGAAGAGTGGGGCGTTTTTGGCCCAGCCGGCGTTTTTTTTGAGAAAGCGGATCGACTCGGGAAAGCCCTCCAGGTTGTCCACCATGCTTTTGGTCAGGTTATACTCATTCTGTTTAGCATCCAGTTTGCGGCTTTCGCCGATAATTTTTTCCTGCACACCGTTTAGTTCGCTTTCTGTCACTGCTATCCGTTCCTGCAGCTTCTCTTCAAATTCGGTTAACAGCTGCAGGTCTCGTTGCCCGGCGTCTACCCGCGCCTGCAAACCTGCCACCGCCTCGTTAAAATGTGATAGCTCTGCTTCTTTATTCGAGGTATCCTCAATATTCCGCTGGCCCTCCTGTTCGAGCGCCTGGCGTTGGATCTGCAGGATGTCGAGATCCTTTTCGGTTTTATAGGCCTGGCTTTGAAGGTTTGTGTTCACGTTGGTCAGCTCGGCCAGCGCGGTTGTTGCGGCCGATTGTTCCAGCCGTAATTCATCAACCGCTGTTCTCAAAGCGCCCAGCTGTGTTTGCAAAGTATTCAGTGTTTCGTCTTCCTGCGATTTTTCTTCCGCCAGGCGCTTTAAATTATAGAGTAAATGGTTCAGCTGTGTTTTGTCGCGATCCAGTTCTTCAGTTAGCCTGGATTCCTTATCCTGCTGAAATTTCAGCTGTTCGTTCTTTATCCTTTTCTCGTTTTCGTAGGCGCGTATTTTCGCAACAAACTCATTAGTCGCTTTTTGCTGAGCGGCAAGGTTCTTTTCGCTGGTCAGGCTATCCAGTTTTTGCTGCTGCAGAAGCGCCTCAAGCGTATCGATTTGCGTTACAATCCCCGATTTTTCTTCCGAATGCCGTTGCTCCTGTTCCTCAATTTTATTGAGCGATTCGCTAAAGGATGCGATCCTGAACGAAGCAAGCGACACACTGAGCGATTTATACTGTTCTTTAAGGCGGTAATAACGTTCCGTTTTCTTTGCCTGGTTCTCCAGCATTTTCAGGTTTTTCTCTATCTCGAAAAGCAGATCATCCACACGTTCCAGGTCGGCCTCGGTATCTTTCAGCTTATTGAACGTTTGTTTTTTCCGGAGCTTATATTTCGATATGCCCGACGCCTCTTCAAATAAATTACGCCGCGACCCTTCCTTGTTATTAATGATCTCGTCGATCATTCTCAGCTCGATGATCGAATAGGAGTCGGCGCCGATGCCGGTATCTAAAAACAGGTCGGTAATATCCTTTAGCCGGCATTGCACATCGTTTAACCGGTATTCGCTTTCGCCGGTGCGGTATAACCTGCGCGTTAAGGTAACAGTCGAGAAATCGGTGGGCAGGATGTTTTTGGTATTATCGAAGGTGAGCGATACTTCGGCCAGGTTGGATGCTTTGCGGCTTTTAGTCCCATTGAAGATCACGTTATCCATTTTTTCCGACCGCAGCATACGTGTGCTTTGCTCGCCCAAAACCCAGCGTATCGCGTCGACCACGTTGGATTTGCCGCAGCCATTAGGCCCCACAATAGCCGTAACACCCTCGTTAAAATTGATGGTGATCTTGTCGCCAAAACTTTTAAATCCCTTGATTTCTAAGCGTGTAAGCTGCATTTATTGTGTACTGGTCGCAGAAATATTATAGCTTTCAAAGTAATCATAAAAATTCTTTTTTTTAAACTTTATTTACGAATTAGGTGAAGGGTAAAAGGCGAAAGGATAAAGGTGGTGTTATCATTTCAAAATCATAAAAAAACTGACAAACAAAAACAAGCCTTTGGCCTTTTACCTTTAGCCCCTGCCTGCCGGCAGGCAGGTTTTACCTTTTTAATATGAAAATAGCCGTATTTGGAGCGACTGGCCGCATTGGCAGCCGCATTGTTACCGAAGCATTAAA
>Ga0134126_10000964_pt1 | contig 36556 bp, 30 predicted proteins | sample KB31752_FD_96881 | JGI IMG/M metagenome (GOLD analysis project Ga0134126, IMG submission 96881) | Terrestrial soil microbial communities with excess Nitrogen fertilizer from Kellogg Biological Station, Michigan, USA - KB3-175-2 | ecosystem: Environmental > Terrestrial > Soil > Unclassified ...
CCCAATACAGGAAACCGTTTTTCTTGTCGACCGATATGCGGTAAGGGTTCCTGTCGCCCATAACATAAATTTCCGGCCTTGTTTTTGGCGTTCCGGGTTTAAATAGATTGCCTTCCGGGATATCGTAGCTGCCGTCGGCTTTCATCTTTATCCTCAATATCTTACCCCGCAAATCGTTGGTATTGCCTGCTGATCTCCTGGAGTCGTGGTTCTCAAAACCCGGGCGGTCATCAAGCGGCGCAAAGGCATGGGTATTATACTTTGGTTTGCCGGGCTCGTCAAACGGCGTCGAATTATCGCCGGTTGATAAAAACAGCATATGGTCATCGCCAAAGGCAATAGAGCCGCCCGTGTGGCAGCAAATTTCCCTTTGCGAATAGAGCTGGAGCACTATCTTCTCGGTTTTAACGTCCAGCGTGTCGTTCACAAAAGTAAAACGCGATAAACGGTTTACCGAGGTATCGCTGGGGCTGTAGTAAATATAAACGTAATGGTTGGTTTTAAAATCAGGGTCTGCCTGTAAGCCCAATAAGCCTTCTTCGGCATTCACCCCTTTGGCATGCAGTGTTTTCCAGTAAACATCCAGCTTGCCCACCTGTTTCATGGTTTTCGTATCGTTTTTATATAGCATAAGCTCACCCCGGCGCTGTGCTATCAACACGTCAAGGTTTGGCAATATGGTCATTTCCGTGGGCTCAAATAAAGTCCCTAAGTTCAATTGTGTTTTAATAAAACGGTTCTCTTCGGGCACACGCTGGGTGGTACATTTAGTATAATCTAATTTTTTGTTATCGCCTATGGCATATTGAATACCGCCAAGCAAGTGCTTTACATAAAGAGGGTCGCTGTACGATTCTTCGGTATGCCCCAGCTCGGTGTAAAAGGACCTGCCGTTTTCAAAGTTCTGGTACCAGGACATGGGGTGTTCAGCGCCGTTTTTGCCGCCTTTGTAGCTGCTTTCGTCGATATTGATCAGTACATGGATTTTTTTGCTGATCATTTTAAAGTTGTACCACTCATCTTTCCTGGTCCAGGTATCGGGCAGGCTTTTGGTAGCCGGGTGATTTTTATCGACAACCCTTAACGTCGCCTCCTGCTGCTCGGGATGACTGTCGAAATAGGCGCCCACGAGGCGGCCGTACCAAAACCAGTCGTATTCGGCATCGGCGGCCGCATGTATGCCGACAAAGTTGCCGCCTGCCTGCATATATCTTTCCAGGTCAGCCTGCTGGTAGTTGTTAAGCATGTAGCCGGTTGTGTGTAAAAAAACAACCGCTGAGTACTTTTTCAAATTACCTTCGGTGATGCTCGATGCATCCGAGGAAGTATCCACCAGGAAATTATTTTCTTTTCCGAGCTGTATAATGGCGGCGGTGCCGGCAGGTATGGATGAATGATGGAAGCCCGTGGTTTTTGTAAATACCAATATCCGTGGTTTAACGGGGACAGGCTTTGTGAAACCAAAAAAAATTGCGCTCGCGGCAATCAGCAAAATAAACCTGCAGCACGTCTTAAATCCCGGGTTGGTGTAAAAATGATCCATTAGTTTTTTAATATCGGTTAGTTTTGAAAGTGTTAACGAACATAAGACGCCGCTGGCGCCGATTTGTTAAAAATTTAAAATATAAGCGGCTGAAAATAGTGTTTTATAAGCAATTTCCATTGTCACAATTCTATACTTTTTAGAGGGGCCATGGCTCGTTGCCTTTTTGGCGGGATGCGAATGGTCAAAACACATATATTTGTTAAACTAAACTGCTTAAATGCGAAGAATCAATTTTTTATTTGTCACGGTTTTATTGGTCTGCGGTTCGGCGGCCTGTAAAAAAGCTTCTAACGGAGATCCGGTAGCCAACAAGAATTATGAGCTTATTTTCGGTAAATGGATATTGCAGAAACAGCACGTAGTAATTTCCCTCAGTTCGAAAACAATCGACACCATTTATACCCCGAGCATCGATGATCATGCCGATATTCAATTTAACCAGGATAATTCTTATGCCAATGCAAAATACTACCCGACCAGCGGCGGCAATTTCGGGCAGGCGGTACTGGTGGGGCTATACGGATTTGCGGGGTCGGCATTCAGCATGTCCAACAATGGAATTGTGGGCTTGAGGAACGGAAACCCGACATTCGCTGACGCAGCAAATACAGGTACCGCAGCTATTCTTTCAGCCTACTCGATTAAAATTACCCAACTCACAGCAACGAATCTCGACATTCAAGTTTTATATACGTATTTATATAATTCAGGCAGCCAGACCTTTAATGCGGGAAGCGACTTTTATTTTACGAAAGATTAATTGTGCCGCTGACCGATTGGAATTAGTCGGTGAAACGAAAAAGCATAGACCAGCCTTGGGCATCTTTTTTCATTTGATTATTTCCCTAACTTAGCATGCATAATATCGACCGTTTAATTCAAATCAATACCCATGATAAAATCAATTTCGCTCTCGGCCATTTTCTGCCTGGCACTATGGTCGGCCAATGCTCAAACGCTAACTATGCCGCCCGAAATAAAGCAAGCCTACGACAAGGGCACCCGCTCGCTGACCGGCAAACCAGGTAAAAATTATTGGGAAAACCACGGGCGCTACAATATCTCGGTAAGCATGGCCCCGCCCGACCGGACAATCACCGGCATTGAAGCAATAACCTATTTTAATAACAGCCCCGATACGCTGCGCAAGCTGAACATGAAGCTGATTGAAAATGTTCATGTTGCCGGGGGTCGGGGGGCCGCCGACCCAGCTGCCGGCATACACGTTGATAACATACAGATTAACGGCGCTAAAGTAGCCTGGGACAATAGTACAGCTATAACTACCAACCAAATGGTCGACCTCAATTCGCCCCTGATGCCGCACGATTCCGTAAAACTTAATATTACCTGGCATTATCAATTGTCGAAGGGGCGCGGGCGCGAAGGCGTGCTCGATTCGACCAGTTTTTTCCTGGCTTATTTTTATCCGCGGGTATCCGTTTATGACGACTATAAGGGATGGGATACGCAACCGCATACCGGCTCGCTGGAGTTTTATAACGACTTTAATGATTATACCCTTAATGTGATCGTGCCTAAAAATTATATCGTATGGGCCACAGGCACCCTGCGAAACCCCAACCAGGTTTTGCAGCCCGATTTCGCAAAAAAACTGCAGGAATCAATGACAAGCGACTCGACCATACACATTGCTGCGCCGCAGGACCTGGCCAGTAAAAGCGTTACCGCCCAAAATGCAACCAATAGCTGGACATGGACGGCTACCAATATTACCGATGTGGCTTTGGCTGTAAGCGACCATTACGACTGGGATGCCGCAAGTGTTTTGGTCGACGACAAAGCACATCGCCGCGTAAGCGTACAGGCGGCTTTTGCCGATGCCTCCAACGATTTTCACCATTATGTGCAATTCGCGCGGAATTCGTTAGACTGGTTTTCGCATAATTTGCCGGGCGTACCTTACCCGTTCCCAAAAACTACATCCGTACAGGGTTTTGCCGATATGGAATACCCGATGATGGTGAACGACAGCCATACGCCCGACCTCACCTTTGCGCAATTGGTGCAGGACCACGAGATAGCGCATACCTATTTCCCGTTTTACATGGGCACCAACGAAAGCCGCTATGCATTTATGGACGAAGGCTGGGCCACAACTTTTGAGTTATTGATAGGCACCGCCGAAAAAGGCAAACAGGTGGCAGATGATTTTTATAAGAAATTCCGTGTTAACCGCTGGACAAACGGGCCGCATGCCAAAGAAAATCCGATCATTACGCCCTCGCCCGACGTTACTTTTGGCGCCGGCAACAATGCTTATGGCAAACCCTCATTAAGTTACCTGGCTTTAAAAGATATGCTGGGCGACCAGTTGTTTAAAAAAGCGCTGCACAACTATATGAGCAACTGGAATAGCAAGCATCCCATACCCTGGGATTATTTTTACTCCATGGAAAAAGGATCGGGGAAAAACCTCGATTGGTTTTTTTATAACTGGTTTTTCACCCCGTCGTATATCGATCTTGCCCTTGAAAAAGCAGATAAGACCTCCAATGGCTATAATTTATCCATAAAAAACATTGGCGGCTTTGCCGTTCCGTTTGATGTAAACGTAACCTATGCCGATGGTTCAACAGATAGTTTCCACCAAACACCCATCGTTTGGGAAAAGGATCAGAAAAACATTTCGGTAAAGATAAAGGCTGAAAAGCCGGTAAAATCCATCACGCTGGATGGCGGCATATTTGTAGATGCGGATATGAAGAATAATACGTGGACGGCGGATTGATTTTGAAGTCTAAAGTCTGGAGTCTTAAGTTCTAAGTCGGATTATGCCGTCCTCTTACTTAGAACTTAAGGCTTTAAATTAGCAGCCCTGAATTGAAAGATTTCAGGCTTTTTTGTTGGGCGAAATTCGAGGATTGCCGGTGATTTATTTTTTTTTATGATCGGGCAGGCCATTCAAGCCATTTTCACGAATAAAAGCCTTAGCTTCTTCCAGTTTCTTCAGCGCAAACGGATCATTTTCACGATCTTTTACTTTATCACTAACGATAGCGCTCCCGCGATGACCGCTTTCATTAACGAGCTCTTTTTTAACAGCAGGCATAATCACTCTCTATTTTATATCAAATTTACCTATTTATTTTCCTTAACCCAAACGACCTATAGCTAACAAGGAAATCGCTTTTAAGGAGGCGCCTCCGGAGCCTAAAAAGTGTGCTGTTTTTTTCCATGAACAGGGTGCTCTTATGGAGCTGCCGGAAGTCAGCGGTAAAGCCCGATCATTTATTTCACTCCAAATAAATAGTTTATACCTGCGCGAAATGCCGACAATGAATTTTGTCGTTGCCCCGGGAAAGCCGGATTAAAGCCCGCATAAATATCAAATTTGTTGTCCAAAATGATATCCGCCCTTGTGGTAAAAGTAAAGTTCAATGCATAGTAAGCAGGTGGATTCAGTTCATCATAGTTAGGTTGAGTATAACTTGCCTTGGAGCCGGCAAATATAAAAAGCTGTCCGCCCGCACCAAGGTAAATTTTCGTCCGGTCCGAACTGTGGATATTAAACAGCAGTTGAGGATTGAGGCTCACCGCCAATGTATTATATTGCTCGAGCACATCATCTGAACCGAATTCTGTTATTGTATTATTTGCACTGTATGCAAGATGTGATTCAAGCCTTAATATTATTGACTTTTCTTTTTGATTAATAAAAACATCTTCTCCCAGGTTTATTTCTACAGCTACCGACTGTTGGGTTTCGCTATTCGCATAATTGTTCGCAGACAGTGGTAAATAATTATCAGTAGCGAAATTATGAACCGATAAAGCATTAAAACCGATGCCAAAAAACGGCCTTGCCTTATATTGCTTCGTTGCGGTAAACGTGCTGGTTTTATCCGCCCCGTTGATCTCGAATATTATTTTTTCAATATCACCCTTTGTGTAAGCTGCTTCCTGGGCTTCATCGACCACCGGTTGAAATTGTGCCAGATATTTTACTGCTAAACTTTGCAACTGGCGTTTGTAAATTTCCTTTCTCACCAATTGAGATAAATGTTCAGGATCAGGATATACATGTAAAACTAATTCAACGGGTTTGGTGTTTTTTTCATTTATGAAAAACCGCTCTTTTATTTTATCGGTGTATTGATATAAAGCAACGTTTTTGCCGCTATCAATCAAGTTTAAAAAAACCGCATCCGTGACAGGCTTTGCGCTTTGCGGCGATGGAGGCCCGCTCTCAGAAACCACGTCCTGGCTTATATCAACGACGAACCTTTTATATATTTTATATTCCGAAATAACAACTGTGCCGGCATTGGCAGCAGAAAATTTTTTTTCGGCGCTGCTGTTCAAATTATCTTTAAATGTAAATTCTACCGGATTCTTTTTCCCCGTTTTGCAACTAATAAATCCATGCAAAGTATCACCTTTAATTGTCACTAAATATCCCGGCTTGTAATTGCCTTGTGCGGCGGATAAAAACGGAATTAAAAAAACTGAGAAAAAAACCAGGAACAGATTCTTCATTGTTTGAGTTGTGATGGGCTTAAAAATGTGAATATATATAAATAATTGTAAACTATAGTTAAATTCAACTATCGCGCGATCAGGCTATCCGGTGGCACCATCTCAAATCTCGCGTCTCTTCCCCTCTACCTGATCAACGTGATGTAGCCCGAATCTAAAACTTTGCTGTTGTCAAAAGTGTCTTTGCCATTAAATATCCAGTAATAAGTACCGGGGGGCAGCGGTCTTCCGCGGTAGGTGCCGTCCCATGGTTTTTCGGGGGAGGTTGTCTCAAATACCAGCCTGCCGTAGCGGTTGTATATGCGCAACGATCCAAATTCCCCGAATCCGATAATAGTTAGTGAAAAATAGTCGTTTATGCCGTCGTTATTGGGCGTAAAGGTATTAACAGCCTTTATGATTGGCCGCAGGGGCGCATTTACAGTTACGGTAACCGGCTCGACTGTTGTACAGCCTCCGCGGCTGCTTGCTTGTATATAATAAGTGCCGCTATGCGCAATATGCCGGTAATCGGCAATAGGGATCGTTAATAATTTATCTGCAAAATATTTATAAACGTAGGTTTGGTCATGATTAAAGGTTGACGAAATATCAACCGTAGCCGGGTAATAAACCGGCGCCGGGTTAGTAACCGCAAGTTGTGCGGCAATTTGGACCACAGTTACCTGGCTGATATTGGTACAGCCTTCGGGGCTCACCGCCTTGATATAGTAAGTGCCGTCGGTTGTAATATTTTCGGGTTCGTACAAATAATGCAGGCCTGAAGAGTCGGTCCAATAGCTTAAGGCCAGGTTAGGGCTGCTTCCGGCAGTTACCGAAGCGGCGGTGAGGTCGACAGCAGTGCCGGCACAGTGATATATGGTGTCGACAACCTTAAAAACCAGGTCGGCATCTATCTTATTCACCACGGTTAACAAGGTATCGGGACAGCCCAGGCCATTAAACGGCAGTAAAACCACCCCGTATTTTGTGCCGTCGGGCGGTGGCGGCGATATGGTTAATACCTGCTTATCCGATAATTTTTTTGAAAAGTCGGCATTAAACCAAGCATAGCCGCCAAAACCGCCGCCGGGCGCGGTAATATTTACAAAACTTTGGTTGGCGCAGTACGAGCTTCCCGTGATCGGCCTGCCGCAGGTTTCGTCAACGTCGATATAGGCATAGCCAAAATGCTGGCCCAGGCCGCAATCATTCGTCGTAAACTCCAGGCGCATTTGCTTGCCGGCGCAATTTTGCAGGTTGATGGTTGCGGGGGCCCAATCCTTATAATATATTTTCGAATACCTATCCGAGTCGTAGCCCGTTGATAAGGCGGAGAGCTTAAAACCGGGCAGGCTATCCGCCGCAATAAAATCAAACGATGCGCAGGGTATATAATGCGTTGCGGCCAGGTCGTAAGTTTTCACCGTAAATCGTGGCTGAAGTATAGGATTGTGGGGCGGATCCTGCAATACGACCGCATAATAAAAAGTCAGATTGTATTGATTTGCCCCTGCCGGGACCGTAAATGTATAGGACATGCGTTCGGCCCCGCGCCCGGCCGACTGGTTGCCGAGCCTTACAGAATACTTACCGCCATAGGGGCAAAGTGTAGGGAATTTCCCAAATGTATCGCGCTTGGGAAAGGTTTTGCTGTCGTACAGGGTATGCCTGTCGTCTATAGGACCGGAAGGGCTAAGCCGGAGCGTCGCGCTAAGGTCTATCTGGCCGGTATCGCAGGACCAGCCGGTAAAATCGCCCTGCTCGAATCCCATATTGGGCGGCGCGCAATTACCTGCCTGGGCATAGGATTTTAAAACACAGCAGCAACATAAAATAAGTCCCAGGCAAAAACTTTTCATCGCAATGTAAATGTATGATATTCACATTTATTTTAGCAAATTTGGGGGGTAGGCTCAAATCAAATTGTCGCTTCGGTATCAGGCGTTCCTACAGAACGCAACACCCAATTTTTATCTTTTCTACCAAGCAGACGTCCCGATGGGACGAATCTTTAGCCCATATTTACATCCCATCGGGATGTCTGGTTGGTAGAATATAAAGAAAAGTCCCCGTACGTTCCAGAGGAACGTTTCGTGCATAGCCGCCGACAATTTGATTTGCCCCCGGTTTGGGTGTTTCTGAAAGCCGCGGATCAGCAAAAAGGTTTTGCCCTTTAACCAACAAAGCCAGGGGCCTGGCTGCACAGTGTAGTCATTAAGGCAACAAGCATAGCCGGCCGAAGTTGCGCAACTTCGGACAAGGGTCGTTCACGGTCACTTCACGATAGCACACGTAAAAAAACTGTCCAAACAGTTTATAATCAGTTAGTTGAATGCTACAAATATTTGAAATTGGAATTTTTCGACGAAATGAAACTATTTCATAATTTGAAACATTTGTAAAAAACCGCATCTTTAAAAAATGAAAATAATTAGAGATCAGTGATTAGAGGCTGGAGGTTAGAGATTAGTTTGGAAAACTAAATGGCTTCGTGTCTTTCGGTCTTTCGGACTTTCCGGACTTTCGGACTAAAAAAACCATGTTCAACTTTCAAAACTTATACCTGTTTTTTATCGCCGCGCTGCTGTTAAATCTGGCGCCCGGCAACGATATGATCTATGTTGCATCGCGGAGCGTTTCGCAGGGTGTAAAGGCCGGCATTGCGTCAGCCGCGGGAGTATTTGTCGGGTGTTTCGTGCATATTTTTGCAGCTGTGTTTGGCCTGTCCATCATCATTTCAAGGTCGGCTTATCTTTTCCAGCTCATTAAGTTTGCAGGCGCGGGTTATCTAATTTATCTCGGCGTCCGGTCGCTTTTATCAAAATCAGCCGTCGATACCAAAGGCGAAAACTTATCTGAAACAGGTTATTGGAAACTCTTCAGGCAGGGTGTGGCCACTAATGCCCTGAACCCCAAGGTCGCGATTTTCTTTTTATCTTTTTTACCACAATTTATCGACCCGGCCTCACATTTCTTTAAATTCCAGTTATTTATATTGGGGACATGGTTTGCCGCGCAGGGCACGCTGGTGTTAATTATAGTTGCGTTTATTTTGGGCAAAACGAAGGGCTTTTTCAGGAAGAACCCCAAAGTCTGGAAAGTGCAGGGAAAGGTAACGGGGCTCATCCTTATCGGCCTGGGCCTCAAAATAGCCCTCGCTTCAAAAAAATAAAAAAGCTGTTTAAAAATGATTTTGGGGTTTTTCATTGCCGTTGACTTCAGTCAACGGTTATAAATTAAATGCAGAACGTGGCTTTAGCCGAAAATTGGCGTAACTCCTTTTTGGCTAAAGCCGCTAATTCTTGATATTATCCCGTTGGCTGAAGCCAACGGCAATGAATTGTACCAATAGCAAATTTGTTAAATCATTTTTAAACAGTTTTAAAGCATATGGTGGATTTAGAAACAGCCCGGCAAATTGCGCTTTCCTTCCCGGGCACCGAGGAAAAACCCCACGGCAATGAATTGTACCAATAGCAAATTTGTTAAATCATTTTTAAACAGTTTTAAAGCCTATGGTCGATTTAGAAACAGCCCGGCAAATCGCGCTTTCTTTTCCCGGCAGCGAGGAAAAACCCCACTTTGGCATACCGTCGTTTAGGACAAACAACCGGATATTTGCCACCCTGTGGGTAAATCACAATCGCATGATGCTGAAGCTGCCGCTTATTCACCAATCGGTTTTTAACGCCTTTGATCCAACCGTTTTTTACCCCGTCCCGAACAAATTCGGGCACCATGGCGCAACTTTTGTCGAATTGGACAAAGTGCGCCGGGAAATGCTGGAAGATGCGCTGAATTTAGCTTATCAGGCGGTGGTGAAAAAGAAATGATGTCTGTTCTTCACGATAGAAATGGGTTTGAAACTAATGTCTTTGAAAGATTAAAAAAGGCTTGCGCGCAGGGTCCCCCTTTTGCGAGGGGCAGGGGTGTGTCCTGCTCGTGTGAGAAGAATTTTAGCGGCCGACATGGTTTTTAAAACAAAGCAGCAACATAAAATAAATCCCGGGCAAATGTTTTTCACCGCAATGTAAATCTGTAATATTCACATCAATAGCTAAGCATGTTCAATTCATTCGCCTTTATTGATGCTTTCACCCGGGTTTAACGGGATATCAGGCCAATTTTTAGGACGGCCTGGATTTATAGAACTTATGCAGGTATCCACAGACAAGTGATGCAAAGTTGCCCGGATTGCGAATAATGGGCTAATAATTATTTTCCAAACATAAATAACAAAATTACGTAAAAGGGGTTAAGCTAATTAAGTTCTTGAGTTCCAGTGCTGTTGAAATGTTGAAACCGTTCATTAAATTTTCTAAATTAAGTTTTGCAGTACTTATACCAGCAAAAAAGTCGCTGAAATATTTGTTTCTGTCTGCGCTGACTTTAATATTATTATTAAAAGCTGCCTTAGCACAACCCCCTGTTCAATTTACCCATTTAACCAGCCTTAACGGGCTTTCACAAGGCACCGCGCAAGTAATATTAAAAGATAAACAAGGGTTTATTTGGTTTGGCACCCAGGACGGTTTGAATCGTTACGATGGCTACAAATTTAAAATATACCGCCATGAATTTCACAATGACAAAAGTTTACGCCGGAATAATATTATTTCTCTTTGCGAGGATCACCAAGGCAACTTATGGATCGGAAGTGAAAACGGTGGATTAAGTCGTTATGACCGGGCTCATGATAACTTCATCAACTATCTTGAAGATCCCGATAATCCAAAGAGAATCAGCAATAAGGCAATTACCTCAATTTATGAAGACAAGCAGAATAATTTTTGGGTTGGCACTTATTACGGCCTGAATTTATTGAACAGAAAAACCGGGGAAGTAAAAAGGTTTTTTAGTGATGACAAAAAACCATTAACCCTTAGCAATAACGGAATTATGGCTATTTTTGAAGATAGCCGTGGCAATTTATGGTTTGGAACGCAAAATGGTTTAAACATAATGGACCGTAAATCAGGGACTTTCAAACACTATCTTCATAATGACGCTGATCCAAATAGCATAAGCAATAATAGTATAAGAATTATTACCCAGGATGAAAAAGGCAATCTTTGGATTGGTACAGATCGCGGATTGAATTTGTTTGATTATGCACATCAGAAATTTTCTCATTTCCTTCAAGATCCGGCAAGACCTGAAGGGCTCAGCAACAATACCATAACCGGTATTGCAGATGCAGGCCAAAACAAATTATGGCTGGGTACTCAATATTCTTTAGAATTGTTCGATATAACGACTGGCGCTTGTACCCATTACCGCTCGGACCCAACTAATGACAGGACATTACGCAGGAATAGCTCAATCACATCGTTATTATTCAAAGACGGCATTTTATGGGCCGGTACCGATGAAGGCGGAATTAATATTTATGACGAAAATTTGGCTTTCTTTTCTTTACATCGAAATAACCCCTTTGATATCCAGAGCCTGAGTTTTGACAACGTAACCGGTTTTGCCGAAAAGGCAAACGGTGATGTATGGATCGCGACGGACGGCGGCGCCTTAAACTTGTGGAACAGGGCGCGGGATAAATTTACCAGGTTTAACCCCGATCCTAAAAATCCAAACAGCCTGGCCACCTTCGGCCTTTTGGCAATATGTGCGGGCAGAAATAATAATAATTTGTGGATTGGCACGTATGGCAAAGGGTTAGATTGCTTCGACGAAAAAAAGAATGTATTTAAACATTATCCTAAGGGCGATTCGCCTTATCAGCTAAATAATGATGCCGTTTATGCCGTTATGGAGGACTCAAAAGGTAATGTTTGGATTGGAACAAATGGCGGAGGGGTAAATGTTCTTCACCCTTCTACCGGCATAATAGAGAAGTTCAAGAGCGATGCAATAGATAAGGCCACTATTCCCGGCGATTATGTACGCTCTTTTTGTGAAGATCCGGAAGGAAATATTTGGATTGGCACTACAACCGGTGCCTGTTTATATAACCCGGTAAGCAATAAGATAAGCCGCTTTGAACAAACATTTAGCGTACTTCAAAGCCATATTATTTTAAGTTTATTTGCGGATGATCATCAGAATATCTGGTTGGGCACCCTCGGAGGCGGCCTAAGCGTATTTAACAAAAAAAGCAAGCATGTAATTAACTATACCGAAGCTGACGGCCTGCCGGATAACACCATTAAAAGTATAGTTGCCGACAATGCAGGGCGATTGTGGTTAGGCACTAATAACGGCCTCAGCTGTTTTACGCCCGCCAAAAAACATTTCAAAAATTATGGTATTAACAATGGCCTGCAAAGCTATGAATTCGGGTTGGGATCGGGCATAAGGCTGAAAACCGGGGAGGTAATTTTTGGCGGACCGGAAGGTTTCAACATTTTTAACCCGGCCAGCGTGCCCGTGAATAAAATCATTCCGCCGGTTTATATCACCGGCCTTGACGTTTTCAATAAACCTGTGCTTATTAATGGCCCGGATTCTTTACTAAAACAGAGTATAACTGAAACAAAGGAAATTATCTTGCCATACAATAAATCGGTGTTTTCTTTTGATTTTACCGCCCTGAATTACACGTTGCCAGGCGAAAACCAATATGCTTATCAACTTGGAGGTTTTGACGATAACTGGAACTATGTAGGAACCGTACGAAAAGCAAGCTACACAAATCTATCGCCCGGCACTTATTTTTTAAGAGTAAAAGCCGGTAATAATGATGGCATCTGGAACCTGAAAGGCGCGCGTATTAAAATAGTCATACTACCACCCTTTTGGTCGACCTGGTGGTTCAGAATATTGCTTGCTTTAGTCATTGTAACATCTGTCTATCAATTTTACCTGTACAGGGTCCGTTTTTTTACAAAACAAAAAATATTGCTGGAAAAGGAGGTAAGAGAACGTACTATAGAAGTAACTAACCAGGCGACAACACTCCAGGATTTAAATGAACAACTTCAGGCTCAATCTGAAGAGTTACAAGCCCAGTCGGAAGAACTGAGTGTTAATTCTGAAGAGCTGAAAAGACAAAAAGCACAGGAACAAGCGGCCCGGAAGGAAGCGGAAAAAGCGAACCATGCCAAGAGCTTGTTCCTGGTAACGATGAGCCACGAGATACGTACGCCAATGAATGGGGTACTTGGCATGGCATCTTTGCTATGCGGTACCGATTTAGATAATGAACAGAAAGAATATGCTGAGACAATACGCTTAAGTGGCGAAGTATTATTAAATGTTATAAATGATGTACTTGATTTTTCCAAGATCGAGTCGGGAAATATGGAGTTGGATCCGCAATGGTTTGATATAAGAGAATGCATAGAAGAGGTCCTGAATTTATTCGCCATAAAAGCAGGACGGTTAAATTTCGACCTTTTATACCAGGTGGACGACAATATCCCCGCACAAATTTTTGGAGATAACAACCGGCTGAGGCAAATCCTAATTAACCTTATTACCAACGCAATTAAATTTACCGAAAAGGGAGAGGTATTACTGAAGGTAAGCCTGGAAAGCAGGTTGAGTGAAAAAAAAATACAACTGCGCTTTATAGTTTCAGATACCGGGATAGGTATCCCCGAAGATAAAATAAGCATGCTGTTCAAAGCCTTTTCGCAGCTTGACTCCTCGATAAGCAGGAAATACGGAGGCTCGGGTTTGGGTTTAGCCATATGCTCAAGGCTTGTTGAATTGATGAAGGGAAAAATTGCAGTGGAGAGTACAGTGGGCCTGGGCTCAACTTTCAGCTTCACCATACCCGCAGAAATTAAAAGCGAGCCCGGTAGTACGCTTTTGAACCTATCATCGATAGAAAGAAAAAGAATATTAATTGTTGAGGACAATAAAACTAATCTTAAAATATTAAAAGACCAGCTGGAAAACTGGAAAGCCGTCGCTGTGACAGCACACTCTGCGGGCCAGGCAATTGATCTTTTAGATCAGTCGGGTTATTTCGATCTGATTATAACCGACATGCATATGCCCGGAAAGAACGGAATTGAATTGGCAATGGAAATCAGGGAAAAGAATATCCATACGCCTATCGTCCTTTTAGGTTCTATCGCCGAAATAAACACTAAAGAGCGCGCAAAATTGTTTGCTGCCGTATTAAACAAGCCCATTAAGTCCAGGCAGTTATATAATATGCTCCTTAAAGAGTTCATGCAGCAAGGCCCTGATAAAGCGCCCGGCGATCATGGATCCAATGGTTCATTGCAAAAACCCGAACGTTTATTAGATGACCATTTCGCCGGGAAGTATCCGTTTAAAATTTTAATAGCCGAGGATAACCTCATTAACCAGAAACTAATCGAAAGGATCCTGGTTAAGTTGGGTTACTTCCCCAAAATAGTAAACAATGGCAAAGAGGTACTTAACGTAATGCAGGATGAAGAATTCGACATCATTTTAATGGATATCCAGATGCCGGAAATGGATGGGCTGGAGGCCACGAAAGCGATAAGACGGGACACCAAAATTAACCAGCCTATTATTATTGCGTTAACAGCAAATGCGCTAAACGAAGACAAAATAGTTTGTATGCAAGCGGGCATGAACGCTTATTTGCCGAAACCGCTTAATATAAAAGAATTTATTTCGACGCTGCAGGAGGTAGCAGCAAAAGATAAAATCAGTACGCAGCCCGGATAAAAAGCCGTTAAAGCCGCCCAAAATTTGTGCTTTCCTTGTCCCCCTTAAGTCTCCCTTCAATCACTACCGCAACGCGCAAACCGTTTGGAAAGTATAGAAAATAAAAATAAAACGCCTAAGTGTAAGTCAGTGCTAGTACCCTCAGGAGCGAAATCGCACTCGGCCGCCACTTTTTTAAAAGGTCTCAAGCCCATCGCCGTATATTAATTACCATTTCATTTGTAATTCACATCCGAATAGGTAACTTTACCATTCATCATGAAGCTAATTTCATTTTTACTTGTGATACTGATCCTCGCATCTGGCTTTAGCCAGCCGCCGGCGGCATGTACAAAAACAAGTAAGGCGGATATGTGCAGGATGATGATGATGCACCATGCCCACAAAAGCGGATGCTGCAACAAAAACAAACACGACTCAGGCAGCAATTTCTGTAATTTCTGTGTGCTTTGCGTAGCCTTTATTATCCCGGTTAAACCCGGGGTTCAAAGAAATTTTGTATCCGTCGTTGCGGCTTATCCCGACATGGTACAAAGTAAAATAACCGATTATAGCCCCTCCTGCTGGCGGCCGCCCAACGCTTAAATTATTACCCGGTCTGCCTGTGAACAAACTTCGTTTAGTTTGTTGTTGATTAGGTTGAATTGAGTTGATTAAGTTTAGTTATTTTAACTTAATCAACAACTCACTTATTCAACTTAATCAACCAGTTTTAACAATTTAAGAAAAATTAAAATCATGAAAAAATTCATAGTGTTCGCTGCTGCGATCATGTTAACCGTATCAGCATTTGCAAAACCCGGCGACGGCAAAAAGCGTACAAAAAAGAATTGTACAACTGAATGCAAATGCCACTGCGACAAGACTAAATGTCCTGTTGGCTGCAACTAAATAATGAACGCCCCCGGCAGATACCGGGGGCGTTTTTTTAGCTTTATTAACGGGCTTCTTTATCCAAGCACATCATTCACCAGGAAGTCGACCGGGTTTGATACAGCCGCCTCATTAAATTCCTGCATATCGGGAGTATCGGTAAAATTTGAAATGCTGTTCATAAACTGCTTTGCCTTTAGCAATTCGGCCTGATAGGCTTCAAAGTCGGGGATATTGCTGTCCCATTCCAGCAACGTAGCCACGCCGCCGGTCATTTTCCAGGCCAGCGAAAACAGCTTCCATACTTCCTGCACCACATTCCTGTCGTGGGTATCAATGATATAATTTCCGCAATGCTGGTGCCCGGCTATATGCATTTGAACAATACTGTCATGCGGCAACTGGTGGATATAAAGTACCGGGTCGAAATCGTTGTTAAAGCTTGACACATATACATTATTCACGTCAAGCAGCAGGCCGCAGCCGGTTTCTTCGGTCATATACCTTAAAAAGTCCCATTCCAGGATAGTCGATTGCTTAAAGGTAAGGTAGGTGCTCGGGTTTTCAAAGATAACCGGGCGCTGCAAAAAATCCTGCACCTGGTTTATACGGCCGCAAATATGTTTTAACGATTCCTCATTTAACAATACCGGCAGCAGGTCGTGCGTGTTAAGGCCGTTCACGCCGGTCCAGCATAGATGGTCGCTTATCCAAAGCGGCTTTACATCTTCGGCCAGTGCTTTTAGTTTTGCCAGGTATTCCATGTTCAGCGGGTCGGTGCTGCCGATAGAGAGCGAAACGCCGTGCATTACCACCGGGTACCGCTCGGCAATCTGCCGTAAAACATGGCGCGGCCTGCCGCCGGAGTCCATAAAGTTTTCCGAGATCACTTCAAACCAATCCACTGCCGGGTTATGTTCAAGGATATAGCTAAAATGCTTGCTCCTTAAACCCAGCCCCAAGCCCGGGTTTTTCAGCCGGCCTATCATCCCCCGGTATTTATCCCTCTGTTCATCCATAATTACTTAGAAGTTATATTAAGTTGTAGAGGTTGTAATGAGTTGTAGAAGTTATATTAAGTTGCAAAGGTTGTAAAAGTATTTTCTTCAACCCTTGTTACCTTTACAACTTTATCACAACCACTCACCCAATCAACCTAATCAACCACTCAACCAATTCACTCCTTCTTCCCTTCACAAAGAAGCTTCGCATTATCTTCCGGATCGTTAAAGCCAAATGAGCAGCGTTTGTCCCCGCTGTTTCCGCACGAATCATAAGATCCAAGTACAGAAATGAGCCAGTTTTGCGGCGGGCCGCATTTAAAGGGGGCCTCGCCAAAGTTTCTTTTTGCCCTCATCATTCTTTCTTCAAACAGTTTGCGTGCCTGCAGCCAAACGCTTTTACCGGCATTCTCACCCAGTGTGCTGAAACGTTCGGCCTGTATCGGTACGGCGCAGCTGCCCTGCCAGGCGCATTCGTTATCGCCGGGCCGCATTTGCTGCTCGGCATCGCCGTAAAGGCCGCAGCCGCCCTGCCCGCGGCAATTGTTTAAGGTTTGGCAGTTGTGCTGCTCGGCAGTAGCGCACGAACCTGTCCCTGCGCAGTTATTTGTACCGGTGCGGTCGTGCCCCTTGCAGGCATTTAAACCCATGCAAACATGCAGTTCGGGCGCCGGTGTAAGACTGGCCTGGGCGCCGGGCGCGGAGGGTGCCGGAGCGCTGCCGCCGCAAAGAGATAAGTTAGGATTATAATTTATGTTAGCCATAATATGCTTTTTTATGTATTTGGTATTAAACGTCTTCCCTTACTTTGACTTCAATTTATAATGGAACGTCGGGTAGGTCCTGCACCCTTTGCCCCAGGTAGCTGATCGTTGGATATACGGCAACCGCAGCGTTATAAAGATCTATCAATTGCGATTTAGGGCTTGAGATCAATCCAAAAGGATAATCCTCGAATGTGGGCGCAACGTTATATGTTTTCCCGTCTTCGCTGTTTTTGTACGTAAGTTTCATGATGTCGCCGCAAACGGAGTTGAGGATAAATATCATGGATTTATGAACGCCGAACATAAATATTTCATACTGCGTATTGCCCGATTGCTTATAACAGTTTTCGACCATTACAAATAAATAGGTGTACACGCCATTCAAAAAATCGGAAACGGGCCTTATTTCAGCGGGGTAATGGGCAGTCAAGGGATTTTTCGCAACGTTAACCACAAAATAGTTGCTGATGTCGATAGCGCCTATGCCCAATGCGTTAAACTTTTTGGTTAGTTGTTCATAGCTGCAATATATGCGTGCAAACTTTTCAAAATGCGATAATTCCTTTTTATCAAAATCGTCGTAATCATCGGGGATAATTTTTGAGCAGTCAACCTTCCCGTCCTTAAATCCGGGTGCGCCCGGCAGGCCTTCGCCCTGGTCAACGATGCAGGTAATAGCATGGAGCGCCGACTCGCGGTCCTGCACGTATAAAAGGTCGCCGCTGTCTGCGGCATTTGTAAAATGCGGCTTGTGCTTTTTGTCGTAGTACAGGGTATCCACATTATTTTGCGCATAATAGCCTTTACCGGGCAGCAACTGGGGCGAATGGGTGTTGTATCGCAAGTCATTGTTGGCAATGCAGTCCTTTATCATTTGATAGAACAGGCCGATGGTTTTATAGGGGATCGGGGCTTTCAGCAGCTTCTTGTCGGGCAGCGGGTCAGGGCTTTCAATTTTCAGGAAAGTCATCAGCTGGTCCAGCGAAAGCTTGTCGCGGTTGATGGGGAATTCCGGCTCATGCCCCGGCAGGCAGGCCGGCCATTTACTTGGCGACTTACCGATCAGTTCGGGCAATCCAGCAAGCGCCTGTTTAAGGTTTGATGACAGCGCCATGTGCAGCATTTCTTCTATGGCTACGCTCATGATAAGTGCGCCCGCTTTGTTGGCATATACCATTAGCTCGGCCGACAGTTCCAGGGCGGTGGCATTTGCCTGCGCAAGCGGCACGCCCTTTTGCACCAGCGCCTGCGAAAGCGAACCGCTGATGGCATCCTGGTCGGGCACGCGGTTAATGGAATAATAGGTGTACAGGTAGACCGGAATGGTGGCGATCTCTATCTCGATGGCTTGCTGGATGGCCTCGCCCAGGTTAGCCGGCGTCACCTCGCCTTCCTTACTGAAAAAATTGGTTCTTATCATTTGGACAGGTTTATTTTATTGGTTAAGGCAATAAATATAACCATGTGCATAACAACATTATAGTTATTTACACCAACAGCGTTAATCTCTATGTCAACGCCCGTATTGTCGATACAAACCAAAATTCCTGGTTGTATTAAATGCCTGCATTACTGAAACATTGCGGGCAGCAGCGTTGTTGATGATATGATTGGGACATCCGTTTCCGGGAAAAATCTCTTGTCATATATTATCAAAAACCGGTGCGGAATTAAATCCATTAACTCATTTATCTACCATGAAAACAAGTTTTAAAACCTACCTGTCTGCCGGGGCGCTGGCGTTTACCATCCTTTTAGCTGCCTGCCATTCCCGCCCTAAAGACAGTACTGATGTTGCTGATTCAGCAAACAAGAAAAACATCGCCGCCGATGATTCAGCCAGGCGGGCGCAGGTCATGACCACCGACTCGGCAAACCGGTCGAAAACCGCCTTACAGCAGGATGCCGCAAAGTTCCTCGTAAAAAGTTATGAGTCGGGCATGTACGAAATCCAGCTATCGCAAATGGCCGCGCAAAAGGGCCTCGACCAGGATGTTAAAAACCTTGCGGCCACGCTGGTGAGCGACCATACGGCGATAAACAAAAATATAAACGCAATTGCCGCCAGCGCAAACTTTATCCTGCCCACTGCGCCTGACCAGGACCACCAGAAGGACCTCCAGGATATATCCAAACTCACAGGCTCCGACTTCGACAAAAAATACATCAATACTATCGTCGACGGGCACGAGAAATCAGTAAGCAGCTATAAAGACGCTTACAAAAACCTCGCGGCCAGCGACACAAAAACCTTTGCCGGCGAAACCCTCCCAAAAATTGAAGACCATTTAGCCATGGCAAAAAAGGTGAAGGACAGGATTAAGTAGAGGCCTGTTAATTTGAAGATTAGTTAATTTGAAGATTTGAAAATTCGATTGCAAATCTTCAAATTAATCGTCTGGCTTGGCTTCCTTTAGAACCCTCTCCTTTGGAGAGGGCAGGGTGAGGCCACCGGCGTCTCTAAAGAGAACTGATGGCTCATTTTGTAAGTAAACCTCCGTCATTTTCAAATCTTCAAATCGGCTCATCTTCAAATTTTCAAATCAACACATTTTCAAATCATCAAAATTTATCTTCAAATTAGTAGCTTTGACGGTTAACAAACCGCAACATCGCTATGAAACAAACTTTACTTATCCTCCCCTTTTTATGCCTTAGCCTGGCGGCGTTTTCGCAAACTGCCGCAAAAGACACCGCGCGGAAAGATACTGCCCGTCACTGGACCATCCACGGCCAAAATACAATCCTGGTAAGCCAAAGCTCATTTTCAAACTGGGCCGCCGGCGGGGTGAATTCCTTTGCAGCCAACCTGGTTTTGGATTATGATTTCGATTATAAAAAGGGGAACTGGAGCTGGGACAATAAAGTGATCCTCGGCTATGGCCTGAGCGATCAGACAGGTTTAGGCTGGCGCAAAAATGACGACCGAATCATACTAAACAGCTTGCTTGGTTATAAGGCGGCGAAATATTGGCTTTATACTTTCTATGCAAACTTTCAAACACAATTTGCAAACGGGTATGCATACGATGCAAACAACGCCAGGACATTAATATCCGCGCCTTTTGCGCCGGCCTACCTTACCTTTGGGCCGGGCTTTGCTTACAAAAGGTCTGATAACTTCAGGGTCAATATCTCGCCATTGGCAGCCCGTATTACCATGGTTCAAAACGACTCGCTTGCAGCCATCGGCGCGTTTGGCGTAACGCCCGGCGAAAACCACCTTTTTGAATTCGGCGCCTCGCTCGATGCTTATTATAAAGTAAACATTGCTAAAAACATCACCTTCGAAAACATCTTAAAACTATTTTCAAACTACCGGTCGCAGCCGCAGAATGTTTATACCGATTATGCGGCAAACATCTATATGAAGGTAAATAAACTGGTAACCGTAAATGCAGGCATTGAACTTATTGCCGACCCTAATGCAAAAATACCCGTGACGAATAACGGGGTGACGGAATATCATTCGCTATTGCAAACAAAACAGATATTCGGCGCCGGGCTAACCTATAAATTTTAAGTGAGCGTTAAGAGGCTGTTTCAAAATGATTTGCGCTTTTTTTCATTGCCGTTGACTTCAGTCAACGGTTATATATTTAAATGCAGAATATGGCTCTATCCGAAATTGGCATAACGCCTTTTGGTTAAAGCCGCTAATTACCCGTTATTATTCCGTTGGCTGAAGCCAACGGCAATGAATTTACCAATAATCATTTTTAATAACTGCCTACTCGGTTGCAAATCAAATTGTCGCCGCCCATACACGAAACGTTCTTATAGAACGTAAGTTGACTTTTCTTTATATTCTACCCACCAGACGTCCCGAAGGGATGTAAATATGGGCTAAGGACTCGTCCCATCGGGACGTCTGGTTGGTAGAAAATAGAAAAATTGGGTATTTGCGTTCCGTAGGAACGCCTGATACCGAAGCGACTATTTGATTTACACCCGCCTGCTCATTCGCTAATCCAGCCCCATAACATCCCTTCCTTTCCGATCAGCTTTCCACAAAGGGACCGTTTTTGTTGAAAAAAATTTTTTTAAATTTTTTTCCGTTGTAAAACAATTTAGCCTTTTGGTAATTTATAAAATTTAAGTTTTAAAAATGGCTTAATAATTGGTAATAAAATTTTAAGCTTTTACTTTTTACAACTTTATTACAATGGTTAACGATCAAAAGAAAGAGTTATCAACCGCACATCCGCAGATACCTAAAACCCCTACCGGAATTTCAGGACTCGATGAAATCACACAGGGGGGCATTCCGAAGGGCAGGCCTACATTGGTGTGCGGCGAAGCGGGATGCGGGAAGACCCTGTTATCCCTTGAATTTATTGTGCGCGGCGTAACCGATTTTAATGAGCCGGGCGTTTTTATGGCTTTTGAAGAAAAGGTCGACGAGCTTACAATGAATGTTGGATCGATGGGTTTTGACCTAAATAAACTACAGTCGGAAAATAAAATCAAACTCGATTATATACACATTGACCGTAGTGAAATTGAAGAAACCGGGGAATATGACCTTGAGGGTTTGTTTATCAGGCTCGGCTATGCCATTGACAGTATCGGCGCAAAGCGCGTAGTGCTTGATACCATCGAAAGCCTATTTTCGGGTTTAACCAACCAGGGCATATTGCGCGCGGAACTGCGGCGCCTTTTCAATTGGCTGAAAACGAAAGGCGTCACAGCGATCATCACCGGCGAAAGAGGCGAAGGGCCCTCGCTTACCCGGCAGGGGCTTGAAGAATATGTTTCAGACTGTGTTATATTGCTTGACCACAGGGTGGTAAACCAAATTTCGACCAGGCGGTTGAGGATAGTAAAATACCGCGGCTCGCTCCACGGTACTAACGAATATCCCTTTTTAATAGACGACGATGGTATATCCGTTTTGCCGGTAACATCTTTAAAACTGCAGAAAGAGGTTTCGACCGAGCGGGTATCTTCGGGCATACCGGCGCTTGACAAAATGATGGGCGGTAAAGGATTTTTTAAGGGCGGCAGCATACTGGTGTCGGGTACCGCCGGAACCGGTAAGACCAGCATAGCCGCGTTTTTTGCTAATGAAACCTGCAACCGGAAGCAGCGCTGTCTCTATTTTGCTTTTGAAGAATCGCCAAACCAGATCATCCGGAATATGCGGTCGATTAATATGGACCTGCAAATCCATGTGGACAGCGGCTTGTTAAAGTTTCATGCCGCGCGCCCGACGCTGCACGGCCTGGAGCAGCACCTGGTATCGATGTACAAAATCATAAAAACATTCAAACCTTCGGCTGTTGTGCTCGATCCAATTACCAACCTGGTTACCATTGGCTCGGTAAGCGAGGTAAAGGCGATGCTGGTACGGCTGATAGATTTTTTGCTGGAAGAGCAGATCACGGTAATGTTTACGGCGCTCACGCTTAATTCCGCTGTGACTGAACAGACCGACGAAGGCGTATCATCGCTTGTTGACACCTGGCTGCTGGTGAGGGATATTGAGTTCAACGGGGAGCGCAACCGCGGCATGTATATCATGAAGTCGCGCGGTATGAAACATTCAAACCAGGTAAGGGAATTTATTATCACTGATAATGGGATAGACCTGGTAGATGTGTACCTGGGGCCCGACGGGGTGCTGATAGGCTCGGCACGCGAGGCACAGAAATTGCAGGAGGAGACCGGCGAAGTCCTTCGGAACAACGCGCTGAATATGAAGGACAGGGAAGTTGGCCGCAAGCGCAAAGTTCTTGAGTCCAGAATCGCGAGCCTGCAATCTGAATTCGAATCGGCCGAGGAAGAACTGAATAAAATATATATTGAAGAAGAATTAATTAAAAAAGTAACCGAAAAAAACCGGGAGGAATTAACAAGAATGAGGCGTGGAGAGAGCGACCCGGATGACCAGAAGGATTAAAAATAATGGAACCGGAAGAAACCAAATATGAGTTGAGGCTATATGTGGCCGGAAAAACGGCTAAATCGGTAACAGCTCTTTCGAACTTAAAAAGATATTGTGAAGAACATTTGCAGGGGCAATATAAAATTGAAGTGATTGACCTGCTGGTTCAACCCCAGCTGGCGGAGGGCGATCAGATTTTTGCTATCCCGACATTGGTGCGCAAAGTGCCCGAGCCAATTCGCAAAATTATTGGCGACTTGTCAAACGAAGAGAAAGTACTGGTAGGATTAAATATACGGCCCGTTAACAGCGAATAAAATGACTGAAAAAAAGCCAGGAGTTGAACATGACAACAACCTTAGTGATAACAATGATAGTTACGTATTACGTTTGTTCATAACGGGTGCAACACCTAATTCATCACGTGCGATCGCAAACCTTAAAGAGATATGCGAAACATACCTGAAAGGAAGGTACGAACTTGAGATCATCGATGTTTACCAGCAACCCTTAATAGCAAGGAACGAACAGATCATTGCGTTACCGCTTTTAACAAAAAAGGCCCCATTTCCTGAACGCAGGCTGATCGGCGATATGTCTGACACCGCAAAAGTACTCAGGGGGCTTAGCCTAACTGCAATTAACAAAAATGGAACAGGAAAGCATATCATATGAGCAATTATTGAACGAAAACCTTGAGCTTCGCATGCAACTTGACGAAGCCAATGATACCATTGATGCTATCCGCACCGGGCAAGTTGACGCGCTTATAGTAAACAATGGCGATAACCCCCAGTTGTACACCCTTAAAACAGCCGACCAAACCTACCGGGTTTTTATCGAAAAGATGAATGAGGGCGCGGTAACGATAAACCGGGAAGGGCTTATTCTTTATAGCAATTCAAAATTTGCCGGTATGGTAAATATGCCGCTCGAAAAAGTCATCGGCATGTCGTTTGATACGTTTATTCATAAGGATGCCCGTGAGCATTTTGGCAAATTGATCGCCAATGGCTGGGTACTCGACTGCAAAGAAGAAATTGAACTTTACGGGCCCCAGGGGCCTGCCACTCCATGCCTGTTATCATGTAATACGCTTGAGCTTGATGAAGGCATAGCGCTAAGCCTTATACTTACCGACCTGACAAAATTAAAACAGGCAGAAAAAGACCTGAAAATAAAAAACGAGGAATTGGCCGCCGCCCAGTTCGCTACCGAAAAACTGAATAACGAGCTGGAGGATACAGTGAAGCATCGTACCAACGAGCTTTTTTTAAGCCGCGAACATTTTAAATACCTGGCGAATAATATCCCGCAGATGAGCTGGACGAACCTCCCTGATGGAGAGGTAAATTACGTTAACCAGCAATGGTACACCTATACCGGCCTTACCTTTGAAGAATCCGTAGCAGGGGGCTGGCAAAAAGTTATGCACCCCGATGACCAGCAAAGCTCAATGGAAAAGTACAAGCACTGCCTGGAAACCGGGGAAGTATTTGAAAACGAGAACAGGTACCGGCGCCATTCGGACGGCGCTTACCGGTGGCATTTAAACAGGGCGGTGCCGCTGCGGAACGAAGATGGCGAAGTTGTTTTTTGGGTAGGAACGGCCACGGATATAGAAGATCAAAAAAAGGAAATGGAGCGGAAGGACGAGTTTATCGGTATAGCCAGCCACGAGCTGAGGACGCCGCTCACCAGCGTAAAAGGATATTTGCAGCTCATTAGCTCCTTTAAAAAAGAAGATGTGCCGCATGCAATTAAACAGTACGTTTCGAAAGCTAACATAGCCCTTAACAAATTGCAGCATTTGATCAACGACCTGCTGGATGTTAGTAAGATAAATGCAGGCAAGCTGGAATATGCGCTTACTCCAGTAAACGTGCAGGAACTGGTAAAAACGTCGCTTGAGAATGCAGGCCATATTTATCCCGAATATACATTTGAATATGAAAGCGAGGGCGATTTGGAGGTACTCGGGAGCGCCGAACGGCTGGAGCAAGTGTTAATGAACCTGCTGAGCAACGCCGTTAAATATTCAAAGGAGAACAAAACCGTCATCGTAAAAAGCAGCAAATATTTTAATTCCGCGCGTATTTCGGTCACTGATTTTGGCATCGGTTTATCCGCGGACCAAAGGGCGCGGATATTCGAGCGCTTTTACAGGGTTGAGGACAAAAAACACCTCACCAGCGGCCTGGGCATGGGCCTTTATATATCAGCCGAGATTATTCACAACCATAAAGGCGAAATCGGGGTCGAAAGCGAATTCGGCAAAGGCTCAACCTTTTATTTCGACCTACCGTTGTTGTAAGTCTTAAGTCCTTAGTCGAACGTCACAAGTCAATTGTGCGCTGCGTTAGATCAAGACGTAACCGACTTTAGACTGAAGACTAAAGACTTAAGACTTAGAACTTAGAACATCCGGGCTTTTTCGACCGCAAACGCTACCGGTTTCTTTTTAGTTTTATTAATGATGATCTCTGCTGCTATAAGGTTCGGCACCCAGCAAAGCCATGCCACCAGGTGATATGAAGGAATGAACTGGCCGGGAAAAACAAATATTTGCAATAGCGGCAAATATATCCGCAGTGTTACGGCTGCAAACGTAAGTGCATAGTTACGGATCATCCACTGCCGGTGCGATACGATATCGAGCCGCCGGATGCTTGTGTATGCCATAATATCGGTGATCAGCCATAGCAGGGCAAGCGCTTCAAAGCCGGTGGAGCTGATCATCCCGCCCGATGCGAAAAAAGCAATATACAAACCCGCGCAGCTGCTGAATAAAACGGAAACTACATATATCTTTCCGACAAGCCGGTGCGCGCTTAAATACCTGCCGCGCAGCTTATTGCTGAATTGTGTCCAGCCGGTCAACATGGCTATGCCCCCAAAGGTGATGTGGATATAAAACACGGTGTGCCATACGGGGTTGTTTATAAGTTCTGCCGGCTTGGTTGAAAATAAGCCTTTGTTATGCATATCAAAAAGGTAATATACCAGCGGGTAAAGGCCTATGGCAATGGCAAAAAGAGCGAAAGGTATCCAGGGCAGGTTTTTCAGCTTCATGGCTTTAAAGATCAATTATGATAAATAAGATTCCGACTATTTTACTCACGTTAAGTTACAAATATTCTTCAAAAATAAGTTCCAATTATTCTTGTGTCAATGTCGTTTTGCTTGAGAAAATTAAGCCCTCTAAAATGCTCCGTTAGGAGCAAAACGCCGGTAGAAAATTGGTTAATTGAACCCTGCGTGCCTTGAGGTACGCAAACGCGCCATGTGCCGCACCTACGGAGCGGTTTTGGTTTTTGAAATTTCTTCTACCGATGTTTGCCCCCGATGGGGGCCACCCCACAAGTTTACGACATCGATTCCCATGTGATAATTTACGGATTTTTATCATGCCCGGTTTTGGGCATTTTTTAAAACGCTTACGTCATTTTAATCCCTCGTAAATTAAAGGAAATATCTTATCCAAAAACAAGTTCGATGCCTTTATCGCCGTTGCGTCATCTACACTTTCATTCACCGTGATAACCGCTTTTTTTGCCGGGATAATAAAGATAAACTGCCCTCCCCAGCCTAAACCATAGGTAACAGGGGTATCTTTATAGTTATAATGATACCAGCATAAAGCATAAGTCGAGCCGGTAAAACCCCATGGGGTATGGTAAAAAATGGAAGGCTTAAGGGTTTGGTCAATCCAGGGCTGGGGCACAATGCGCTTGTTGTTATAATAGCCTTGATGGAGCAGCAATGTGCCGATCTTGTTCATATCCGCGGTAGATAAATGAACGCTCAGCAGGCCGCATCCGTCATAATAACCATCGTTCATTTTATCCCATTGTACATTCTTAATACCAAGCGGGCCGAACAGGTATTTTTGGGCAAACTGCAGTGTGCCCATGCCTGTGCTTTTGCTGATGACAACCGATAATAAATGGCTTGCCGCATTGTTGTAATGAAATACTTTGCCAGGCTCGCTCACCATTGGCGCTTTTAGCGTATAAACATACTGCGCGGACAATCTTAAATACCCGCCCAGGTTTTGAAGGTCCTCATACCAAAGCCCCGATGCCTGGTTCATAATTTCCCGTATCGTTACCTCCCATTTTCTTTTATCTGTGTCCTGTTTTAATTCAGGGAAAAAATCCACGATCTTCTCATCTACCGATCTGATATACCCTTTGTCGATAGCAATGCCGATAAGTAACGAAACCACGCTTTTTGTAAGCGATTGGTTATTGAACAGTACATCTGCGGTTTTCGCGTTAAAGTACCGCGCATAAACTACTTTATCCTGCTGCGACACGACCACCGAATACAACTGGCGGTTGTTCGTCACAAACTGCGAAGTATCGATCCTGACCTGGGCTTGTCCCCTACCCGCAAGGAACATCGCCATCATCAAAGCAATTAAATTCTTCTTCATACGCATATCGCTTGTGTTATTGAAGCTATCCGGCAATCCATCCGGAGTTCTTTATAGTTTATTTTTAACGCCGGGGACGAAGGTTCTGCCAAGTCCCGCGGCTTTTATTAATGCACTAAAAAACCGGGTGCAAGGTACAAAGGGCTGTAAATGCATGGAACACGTTTTTTGTCCATTGGTCACAGGAATCGGCCCTGTGGTCAAAAAATTTTTCGCGGCAGGCTGCCGCATATTTCTTTTACATAAAAAAGAAAAAATGGAAACCAACCAACGCCAAACCTACCTCGACTGGTTAAGAATATTATCCATCGCGGGTGTACTATTTTTCCACTCCGCCATGCCTTATGTAGCCGAAGATTGGTGGCACATAAAAAACCACGAAACCAGCAACCTGCTGATGGAGTCGAACTATTTTATGCACTTGTTCCGTATGCCACTGCTATTTTTTATTTCGGGCACGGTAAGTTATTTTATGATGCAGCGGCGCAGCAGCCTCAGCTTTATCGGCCTCAGGTTTCGGCGGTTATTTATACCATTATTGGTGGGCATGTTCGTCATCGTACCGCCGCAAATTTATATGGAACGCTTAAATAATGGCTTTACCGGCAGTTACTGGGCCTTTTATAAAACCGTTTTTAATTTTGTGCCTTATCCCAAAGGCAGCTTTAGCTGGCACCATTTATGGTTTATCGCCTATTTGTTTTTGTATGATATTTTGTTTGCGCCCTTGTTTGCCTGGATGGCTTCGCCCAAGAGCGTTGTTCTAAAAGAGAAGCTGGCCCTACTTGCGAATGGAAAATGGATATACTTAATTATGGTTCCGGGCATAGTCTGGTTTGCCCTGCTCAGCCAGGAATACCCCGAAACAAACGACCTGGCGCATGATTTCTGCTATTTTGTTTACTGGCTGTTTTTCCTTTTGGCCGGCTTTGTCTGCATCACCCAGCCAAAGCTAATCGATAGCCTCGAACGTAACCGTCGTTTTGCCTTAACCATAGCATTTTTAAGCCTGCTGTTTTTGAACTATCTAAGGTGGAATAAAATTGAACCAGGGTACGATGCCTGGCCATTCGGCAAATCATTCATAGGCTTGTTTTTAGCCCTAAAAGCTACAGTGGCCTGGAGCTGGGTATTGGCCCTGGTTGGCTATGGCAAAAAATATCTCAACCGTAAATACAAAATACTGGATTACCTTAACCAGGCGGTATACCCGTTTTATATATTGCATCAAACGGTAATTGTAGTATTGGCCTATTACATCGTGCAAACCCAAAACGAAAGCATACTATCGAAATATATTTATACCCTGGGCTTTACGTTCTTCATCACCGTGGGCATTTACCACCTGCTGGTTCGGCCATACGCTTTAACCCGCTTTTTATTTGGCATGAAACCAAAGGTTGAAAAAAAGCCGGTTAAGATTGTTGAACCGAAAAATATTGATGAGGTTGTAATGCTTTCTGCTTAAAATTGTAAAACAAATAAATGAAGTTTTTCAGAAAATATATTTTCCCGGCCTTGTACGGCCTGCTGGTGTACTTTACCGTACGGCTGCTGCATGATACGGATATCGGCATCCGGTTTTGGCTCAGGTCGTGGCAGCAAAATGTAATAGAGATTGTATTGAGCCTGATTGTGGGTTATGTCGGTATCTATTTGTTCGAGCGCTTGTTCAGGTTTTACGACAGCCATTGGCCCTTGCAGTTTTGCTATCAGAATTTAGTGCGCGAATTGCTGATAATGGTCGGCGCTAACCTGGTTTTGGTTAATATGATCTTCACGCCCTGGGTGATCTTCATCAACGGGAAACTTTACTGGGATGATTTCGCGGATATTTGCACCATACCTACGCTCTATGCTATTATTTATTATGGCATCGCCAGGGCCCGGACTTATATGATGGCTTATGTTGACAGCCGTGTTTTACTTGAAAAAGTAACCAACGACCATTTACAAACCGAGCTGAAGTTTTTAAAATCGCAGTATCATCCGCACTTTTTGTTCAATGCGCTTAACGCAATTTATTTCCAGATGGATGAGGACCTGCCGGGGGCGAAAAATAGCATTGAAAAGTTTTCGGAACTGTTAAGGTACCAGTTATATGACCAGCAGCAACAGGTGCCTGTGAAAAACGAGCTGGAGTATCTTCAAAGTTTTATCGACCTGCAAAAGGTACGCAGCAGCGACAAGCTTAAACTGAAAGTTAATCTCGATAAGAATTTGAACGGCCAATTGGTATATCCGCTGCTGTTTTTGCCCCTGGTTGAAAATGCCTTTAAATTTATCGGCGGCGACTATAAGCTCGCTATCGATGCCCGTGTTGAAGGCAAGCAAATCATTTTCAGGGTGGAAAATTCAGTTCCTGGATTTGAAGCCCCGGCGCCTGGCAAGGGCGGCATCGGCCTGGAGAATTTAAGGCGCCGGCTCGACCTGTTATACCCGGGCAAACATGCCTTATCAGCCAACAAGGAAAACGATACTTTTACCGCCCAACTAACACTGGAATATGAATAACATCAGCTGCATAATCACCGACGACGAGCCTTTTGCGCGCAAAGGCTTGCAGGGCTATGTGGAGAAGATCGGATTCCTTGATCTGAAATATGTTTGTGAAGATGCGCTGCAACTAAGCAACCGGTTACAGGAACAGCCGGTAGACCTGCTTTTTCTCGACATCCAGATGCCGCATATCACAGGTATTGAATTTATAAGGGCCCTGTCAAAACCGCCGAAAGTAGTATTTACCACTGCGTTTGAGCAGTATGCCCTGCAGGGTTTTGAATTGGACGTGCTGGATTACCTGCTAAAACCAATATCGTACGAACGCTTCTTAAAGGCCGCCTGGAAAGCCCGCGATTACTTCGCGCTTAAAGAAGAAAAGGAGAATAGCGCCGTTCCGTACATGTTTGCAAAATCAAACGGCAGGCTCGAGAAGATCAATTTTGATGAGATATTATTTATAGAAGGGATGGAAAACTATGCCGCTATCCATTTCGAAAATAAGAAACTCATTATCCACACCACTTTTAAAGCACTGCTCGAAAAATTGCCGGGTGGCCGGTTTGTCCAAACGCATAAATCGTACATCGCCGCCATAAACAAAGTGGATAGTATCGACGGGAATACCCTGCATATTCAAAAACACCAGGTGCCGGTGAGTAAATACTTGCGGGATGCGGTTTTAGCGCAGATTGTAAAATGAGCCCTTGCCAGGCAAAGGGCCGGAAAAAACAGCATATTTGTACGCGGTTCTTACGTTCGGGATACAAAAATGGAAATAACACCTTTTTCTTTAACGCAATTGCAAAACTGGATGCAGGGAATGCTGGTGCAGCATGTACCTTTGACCAGCGAAGGACCGGGCGGGCAATTGCAGGCCGCTGATATTGTTAATTCGTCAAAACGGATAAGCGCTGCGGGGCATCTTGATATTTACCGGCATAGTTATATTGCCCGGCTGAGGGCCTGCATGCAAAACCAGTTCAGCGCGCTGGCTTATGCCTTAGGCAAGGAGCTTTTTGAATTGTTCGCCGACCAATACCTCGACGCCAGCCCCTCCGAAAGCTATACGCTGAATACCTTAGGCAAAAAATTTCCTGAATTTCTCGAAAAAACCCGGCCCGATGCCGGCCAGGAACAAAAAGAGACATGGCCCGATTTTATGATAGAGCTGGCGGCTTTTGAATATGCGCTATCCGAAATATTTGACGAGCATGCAGTTGAAAATAATACAACCGCAACCGATGAAACGCCCGATGACCTGGTAAGGCTTACGCCGGTGCTGCACCTGTTTAACCACCGGTTTCCCATTTGTACCTATTATCTTGATTTTTGCCAAAATAAGCAGTCCGATCTGCCATTCCCTGAAGAAAGCTTTTGCGCCGTTACCCGCCGCGACTATAAGCTGGGCTTGTTTACCATCAGGGGCCCGCAATACCATTTTCTGAAAAAAATGCAGCAGGGAAGCACGATTGCCCAGGCGACACAGCAGCTGATCAAAACCTTCAAATTCAAAAAAACCGAATTAGAAAAGGTTTGGCCCGAATGGAGAAAGAACTTTATTGCTTCGGGTTTTTTTGTGGTTGAAAGTTAGAGGCTGTTTAAAATCATTTAAAAAAGTTCATTGCCGTTGGCTTCAGCCAACGGATTAATAGCAACTAAATTAGCGGCTTTAGCCAAAATGAGTTTGGCCTAATTTCGGCTAAAGCCGCATGCTGCATTAATTTATAACCGTTGACTGAAGTCAACGGCAATGAAAAAACACGAAATTAGTTTTCGACAGCTTCTTAAACTGCGCGAACCGGCGACCGGCAAAACCATTCGATCATTAAAATTATGAGGCCTAATTGTCACTCACCAATGCTTTCTTTTTGCGCTGTAAATTAACGCTGTGCTTCCTCAGGAAATTATAGGTTAAATTAAGGCCCATAAACTGGGCGCCGCGGCTGCTATTAACACCATCGAAATAATAATAACCCTGCAGCACCGCGATGGCCCACATTTCGGAGATGTTAAAATTGATGCTGTTGCAAACCTCGGTCATTAAGCCTTGTTTCGCGTTAACTACGTACCCCGCGCCGAGGCAAAGCGCTTCGGCAAACCTGCCTTTTGAAAACACGTTAATAGTAGGCCTGAACTCAAGATACAACGTGGTATCCCGGCCGGATTTAAGGGATGTGAGCCTGCCGGCAGACAGGCCTATGTCAAAGATCCCATAGGTACGGCCGAACTCGGCCGACGGCGAAAACCTTTTGGCAGCGCCACCGCGTGTATTCACAAATACATTGCTGTTGAAGCTCAGGTAGTAATAGCGCGGTTCTTTATTTTCCTTTGAAGTATCTTTTTCAATAACGGTATCTTTTCCGCTGGTTTTGTTTTGTCCATGAACAACATTGGGCTTTAGAGCAGATTTCGGACTGCTTTGGCCCCTTGGGTTATTTTGCGCCAATGCGCCGGCCGTAACCAATACCAGGGCCGCCGTAAACATTAAATTCATATATCTTATATCATCCTTTTCCGGTCGAAGAAAGTTCAGGATTAAGACAGATAAATGAATTATTTGTTTGGGCGGCACACACACGTGCCGGCCCCGACGGACTAGGGGCCTTTTCCTAAGCGATCCAGGGCTGTGAGCAATCGCCTGGACGGGAAATGGACCCTAAGTCCGGGTTCCTTAAAGCTGGCTCCTTTGCCGCTCTTATTTTCCCTTTGCAGGGCCGCCATTGCCGGGCTGAGGGCCGCCGGGGCCACGGTGCTCTTCCGGCAGCTTCACTTCGGGATGCGCAGTACCACGGTGGCAGGTATAACAGTTAACGCCGGTAGTCATGATCATCCCCAGGGTATCTTTTTTGGCTTCAAAAAACTTCTTATTGATCTTGCCCATCATCCGGTACATCTGTCGTGCCGAATTCTTTTCCGGTTTTGCATCATTCGGAAAATCCATTTTGCCGGTTTGCTCATTCCTCACGTGGCAAAAATTACAGCGTACGCCCAACGATGCCGACCATATATCCATCTGGTGATCAAGCACACGGTAAGGGATGTCCTTAGGGAAAACTTTAAGGTTTACCAATTTAGGAGGAGTTCGCTGTTGCGGTAATGCCGCCGCAACTGTTAAAGCAATTACGCTAAGAAGGGAAGCAGTTACAATAAGTTGTTTTTTTAAATGCATATGGTTTTGATTTTGTGCCACTAATATATACAGCCGCTATTTGAGTTTGTTTAAAAATCGGCGCAAACGGGATATTTGCCGACATACGGCTTGTTTTTACCGACGATTTTTGCCGGATTTTTCGCTATGAAAGGTGGCCGTTCAGTTTCGAACGCCTCATTCCGCCTTAAACTGCGGGTGTTTAGCAATTTGGGCGGCTATCGCCTGCAGGTCCTGGCCTGTCAAAGCACCCGCACCGTCAAACTCGAAATGGCGTTCGTTGTGCACGGTGATGGTGCCGAGCAAACCGTCGGAAGGCAAGTCCACCGAGCGCGACTGTTCATAGTCAAGCCAGTCTTCCTCTTTATCCGCAGCATAGATTTTAAAGGCATTTGCTTTTTCCTGCGGTTCAAATTTTAATAAACGCTGGCCCTGGCCAACCCGTATTTCAAAAGTCTTCATGTCAATCGGTAGTTATATCTAAAGACACCTTTAACCCGGAAAAGTTTGCTAAAAATTGCACACTGCTTGCGTTTAGCGACCAGCCGGAACGCTGTCCTGCGAGCTAAAACGCCAAAAACATGGTTTACACTTTTTTGCGGGTGTAAACAGTTAACATCATCATTATTAAATAGTTATATTAATTTTAGCCGCTAATTATGTAAACCATGTGTAAACCATCCTGCTGCCTGGCAGCCAGGGTGTTTTCCTTCTTTTTTACGCCGGCGAGTTGGCTGGGCTCCTAGTGAATACGCTTCGCGCTATAACATCCATTCATAATAAATGGAATAAACCCTTATCTTAGCTTAATTAATTTCCTTAATTGACCTTACATCCCGGCAATGGACAGAACCTTGAAAGTCTACACTAAAACCGATCATCTTTTTGCAGAATTTACGTTTAATTATGACCATGCCCAACAGGCGACGGCCCATTACATTCAGTACAGGCGCTTGTATAACGACGATGAGGAAGATGAAAATAAATCGGTTTACCCGGCGGGCGAAACGTATGTGTATTTACAATACAGGGAGTTCGGCTCGATAGAAGAAATCAAGGCCTACGATGTGGAATTAGTGAAAAAGGAACTGGGCCGCGATATGACCGATCCGGCAGGTTCGTATAAATATGTGTACGATCCGCAGCCGGTACTGCTGCGTTATGTTGCCGAAAATCATCTTGGCTGTATCGCCATGATCAATGTGCTGTTCAGCTTTATCGGTAATACAAAAGAAGTAAAATTCCTGTCGGCGACCAACCCCAGGTATGATCTCGATATATCGGCCAATAGCCTGGAAACAAATATCAGCTGCATATTGCGCATCCCCGTTTACCGTGACCGTGAAGAGCCGGGCCAGCTAAGCAGCTACGATTTGAAGCGGCTGGAGCCCTGGTATTAGGATATGATATGCGGACTGTCGATGATTTGAAGGAAACTAAAGCATTTAACATGTTAAAAATTACCACTAGTTTATTAAAAAAGGCGTTTAGAAGGTATTTATTGCCTTTGTGCTGCCTGTTTATAGTCGCCGGCCCTGCAGTCGGCCAGCCGCAATCCGAAGCAATGCTTAAGCAGCAGCAGGCTGAATTTGTTAAATGGAAATACGGCATCTTCCTGCATTTTAACATGGGCACTTTTGTTGATAAGGAATGGGCGACCGGCTACGAAGATCCGCTGCTTTTTAACCCGGCCAGGCTTGATTGCGGGCAATGGGCCGCTGCCGCTAAAGACGCCGGCATGAAATACGGCGTTTTAACAGTTAAGCATACCGGCGGCTGGTGTTTGTGGGATAGCAAATACACGATACACGATATCACCGCCTTCAAAAATTACAAGAACGGGCATGGCGACATCGTGAGGGAGTTTGTTGATGCCTTCAGAAAGAAAGGCTTAAAGGTTGGGCTATATTATTGTTTGCCCGGCGATTATTCAGGCGGTTATGGAAATGTACCCGTGAAGGGCCGGAAAGATCTGCACGGCCTGCCGCCGGAAGCCGGCGACGATTATGAAGGTTTTATTGAAAAACAAATTACCGAACTGCTCAGCAATTATGGTGCGATCGATCTGCTATGGTTTGATCAATATCAAAACAAGTACACCGTAAAATACTGGCCGCAGTTAAAGGCGCTTGTGCACAAGCTGCAGCCCAGCTGCATTGTATTGGCAAATAATGCCGACAATTACCAGGATTCGGATATCATCGGGTATGAGTACCCCTACCGCAAACAAGCGACGCCCGATAAAGCCATTCCGCCCGAAGGCAACAAAAACCCGGGAGAACTTTGCGACTGCATAGATGCCGGAGGATTGTGGTTCAGGCACACGGGCCCGGCAACGCTCCAAAATGCAGGTGTGGTTAGCAATATGATAAAGCTATGCAACTCGCGCAGCACCAACTACCTGCTGGATGTACCGCCGGGCCCTGAGGGATTAATAGAGCAGCCTTACATACAGCGGCTGGCCGAAATAAAAAAATTGCTGGGCAAATAATAAATTGATAAAAGAGAAAACAGGCATAACAAAACCCGGCCCCGCGGCAGATGGTCTTATTTCGGGCCTGCGATCGGCTATCGAAGCCATAGCGAAAAACGCCGCGCTGTATGACGAGGAAAGCTTCGATAAGCGCACGGATGCTATAGATTACCTCGGCTTTCATATTATCGGGCAGATGGAAGGCCTGCTGCAAAAAACCGGTGAGGGGGATGGGCCTATCCTGCTCAAACATCGCGCTGAAAAAGTGAAGGCCGGACTGGAAGAAGTTGATACCATGCTGTTCGAAAAACTGCGCGCAAAAATCAGGACCGGAAATTGTAGGGGAAGGGAGTTCAGGAAACTCGTTGGCGAATACGTCAGCCTTGATCCGGCCAGGAACCCGCAGCACTGTAAACCGGGCTTTGATAACCTTGATTTATTTATCAATGGCTTGCTCTACATCCGGCCTATGCCGGAGCAGACAAAAGATTTGGAACCGGAAATGGTTTATTACCAGAAAACGCCGGCCCGCATCCTTTTTGAGCTTGCCGATAAATGCGATTTTGCTGAAGATGATGTGTTTTTTGACCTCGGCTCGGGTTTGGGCCAGGCGGCCATCCTTATAAACCTGCTAACCGGCGCACGTGCAACAGGCATAGAGTTCGAGCCGGCTTTTTGCACTTATGCCCGCGATTGCGCGGCCAGCCTTAATTTATCCCGCATAACATTTATAAATGCCGATGCCCGGCAAGCTGACTACTCTGACGGGACAATATTTTTTATGTACACGCCCTTTAACGGCGCCATGATGAAC
>Ga0134126_10000965_pt1 | contig 36543 bp, 31 predicted proteins | sample KB31752_FD_96881 | JGI IMG/M metagenome (GOLD analysis project Ga0134126, IMG submission 96881) | Terrestrial soil microbial communities with excess Nitrogen fertilizer from Kellogg Biological Station, Michigan, USA - KB3-175-2 | ecosystem: Environmental > Terrestrial > Soil > Unclassified ...
CCATGGTCGCCTGCATGCGCAAGCTCCTCACCATCCTCAACGCCATCGCCAGAGACGCAAAACCATGGCAACCCGCTTGACTCGCAACACAGTCGCTGAGCAGGATCGGGAGTGTCGCGCGCAATGACCTCGTCTGCTCCAAGGTGGAGCCATAGCCGGACGAACTCTCGCTGCTGCCCCATAAATCGGTGCCATAAAATGACGCGAAGATCTGCGCTCTCGCCCCGCTGTCGGGCACCTTTTGTCTCGTTCGGCAGACCCAGAGATTCCTGTACTCGCGCAAGTAATTGTACGCGACGGAAGGCAGCATTCGCTTGATCGAAGATTTCACAATGGACATGCGATTCCTTCGGGCCCGCTAAGTTTCGCCTGCGGCGATGGTCCGACGAGAGATCCTTTCGGCGCCCCGCGACGGGCGTGGAGCCGCTTACGCCCGCATCGATAGAGAACATCAAATGCCGCCATACAAGTAGTGGCTGCGGTGTCACAGCCTTGTCACGATACACGGCTCGAACCGGCTTTGATCTAAGAGCCGATGGATCAAAGTGATGTGCTGAAGCGATGTCGCTTTTTGGCACAACTCGGTCCTGAGGGCGCGAGCAACCTGAGTCCGCTTTAGCGCTTTAGCCGGGCGTCCCCGCTCGAACATGCGCACGTCGGTTCGGTGCCAAAAACGCCAATTGGGAGACGTGCTGCGAGGTCGGCTTCTCACCCAACGGCGGTCGTTAGGGAGAGCCTATCGGCACTTCGCATTCGTGCCAAACCCGGACATGTCGTCTTGTCTTTAGTTCGCGCGAGGTTCCGCCGCACTTTCAGCAGATTTGACCAGAACGCGCGCGTTCCTGGCTCAAGGTCGAACAAGACGCGCGGCCACCCGCTTCGAAGTTGCCTGGCTGTAGCGACATGTGGGTTGTCGCGTGTACATCTCGAAGGCACCGCTTGAGCGAGCTTGTCTCAAAAATTACTGAGCTTCCGGCCGGGTCCGTTTGCGGCTATCCCGAGCAACGCCGCGCCTAACATCAACTCCTTCGTGAGCCCGGCACGACCCTACTCTCCGACGGCCGCAAATCGGCTGACCTCGGAGCAAGCGCATGACATCGCCGTATCGGACTACCACCGAGTTTCAGCCGCTCTGATGGGAATCCGAACGCAGGCAGCCCGAGGATCGCGGCGTAACGCGGGCTTGCTGGACCTCCCCTTCGCTCAACTTTTAAGGTTGCCCAATAGCCACTCTCTCATCGACCACTTCTTCGCTCAGGCATCAGGCGATTACCCGAGCGTGCAACTCAAATTGCTGAACCCGCAAAAGTTGCCTGATGGCCACCGGGCATGCTGTTGACGGAGTGTCGGGTCACTGAATTGACACGGACGCGATCTACAACGATTCCGTCGCATACACCCCCATGCGTGGTATCCTAAGTTTCTCAAAAAAACAAAGAACCTGGAGCACGCGCAAGCACGCGCAGTGCAATGGGAGTCATAGGGAGCGAGACGCCATGGCAATCACGCTGCCGAAACCCATCACCGTCGGCGATACCTTAGGAAACCTAAGAGACCACGTTCAGGCCGACGGGCAAACGATATCGCTGACAGAATCAGGGACATTGGTTGGCGATGCGAACGCGCTCCTCGACCATGCTGCGGGTGGGGACGATGCGCTCTCGATACGCGCGTCGAGCAGCGACGGTGCCGTCGGCATCGGCGACGCCATCACGATCGCTGACCATGCCCACGGAGGCAACGATACTGTATCGACGGGGGTAGGAATAACTGGCGCAACCCTAACTATCATCGCGCTGGGTGACGCCATTACGATGTCCGGGCACGGTCAAGGCGGCGACGACACCGTCACCGCAACTGCGGTCGTTTCTCCGGTTGCCTATGGTGATGCGTACACGATGGATGGCCACGCGCAGGGTGGCAACGACACTGTCGTCGCAGGCGCGACAGCGAACTCCTTCGCTTACGGCGATGCTCAAACCATGAGCGGCTTTGCACATGGCGGGGATGATAGCGTCACCGCGAGCGCAAGAGCGGATGCCACCGCTTATGGCGATGCGCAGACCATCTCAGGCAATTCGCAAGGTGGCAATGATGACGTTACAGTAACCACCATCTTTGGAAGTGTCGCTGCCTATGGCGATGCACAACTCATCACCGATGACGGAAAAGGCGGTGACGACGTGGTGAGCTCCACTGCTGTCGGCGCCACCCTATATGGCGACGCGCAGACGATGAACGGTCATGCTGTTGGCGGCAACGATACGGTTACCGGCGGCAATTTGGGCACCTCCGTATATGGCGACGCGCAGACGTTGAGCGATTATGCTGTTGGCGGCAACGATACGATTAGCGGCGGCTTTCTTGACGCCCTATCATATGGCGACGCGCAGACATTGAGCGGGTTTGCTGTCGGCGGCAACGATACGATTAGCGGCGGCACACAGATGTATGGCGATGGGGCTCAACTGCTCGATCACGCCAAAGGCGGGAACGACACGCTGATCAGCCAAGGCGGCGACGAGCAGATGTGGGGGGACGCAGCGACTGTCGCTCCCACCGCGCAAACCGGGGCCGATACCTTCGTCTTTTCGCTGGCCCTCATAGACAGCCCGTCGCCGGCGATCGGTCACGACACGATCATGGATTTTGAGCCCGGCCAGGATCACATCCAAATCCAGGGCTTCGAAAACATCACCAATTTCGCCGATGTTCAGAGCCACACGACCGATACGGGCCAGGGCTCGCTGATCGCCATCGATGCGAATGACAGCATCCTTGTCGCGAACGATCATAACTTGACGTCGAGCGATTTCGCCATCACCTGAGTTGCATCGCCAATGTAAGCCGCGCCTCGGCGGGGCTTTCCGTTGGTTCAATCCGAGCATCCGCAAGGACGTGGATTGGACGGAGGCCCATGTGATATTGGGTCATTCGAAAAGCAGAATGCCGCGCTCGTCCATGCCGGGCGCACCGAAATCATGGCCCTGGGCGATGCGGGACGCGCTCGGCGCCTGCCGCAGCGGCTTCGTCAGCGTCTTCATTTTCAGCCTCGTCATCAACCTGCTGGCGCTGACCTCGTCGCTCTACATGATGCAGGTCTATGACCGCGTCCTGGCCAGCCGCAATGAAGTGACGCTGGCCATGCTGACGGCCATGGCGCTGGCGGCGCTGCTTGCGATGGCCGGGCTCGAGCTCGTGCGGAGCCGGTTGATGGTCCGGGTCGGCCTCTGGCTCGATCGCCGCCTCGGCGGTCCGGTGCTAATGTCCTCGATCCGCGGCGTGTTGCGCGGCGGCGAGCGCTCGGCGCAGGGGCTGCGCGATCTCGGCACGTTCCGGACCTTCCTCACGGGGCCGAGCATGTTCCCTTTGCTCGACGCGCCCTGGGTCCCGCTCTATCTGTTCGTGATTTTCCTCTTGCATCCAGCGCTCGGCTGGATCGCGACGATTGCCGCCGTGTTGCTGTTCAGCCTCGCCCTCATCAATGAACTCGTGACCCGCGACCTGTTGCGGCGGTCCGGGGTGGCGTCGCAACAGACGCAGCTTAGCGCCGATCAGGCGACGCGGCACGCGCATGCGATCGATGCCATGGGCATGCTGCCCGCGGTGATTGCGCGGTGGCAGGTCCCGAATGCCGAAGCAATGAAGCTGCAGGCGGTTGCGAGCGACCGCGCCGGCACGATCGCCGCAATCTCACGTTATCTGCGCATGGCCGTCTATATCGCCACGCTGGGTACCGGCGCGCTGCTGGTGCTCGATCATCAATTGACCGCCGGCATGATGATCGGTGCCTCGATCATCCTCAGCCGCGCGCTCGCCCCGATCGATCAATCGATCGGAGCGTGGCGCGGTTTCGTATCGGCCCGCACGGCATTCGCCCGGCTCATCACATTGCTGCGCTCCGACGATGAGCGCGTGACGCCGATCCGGCTGCCTACCCCGGTCGGCAACCTCGCGGTGGAAAGCGTGATCTGGCAGCCGCCGACCGCGAAAGAGCCGGTCCTTCGGGGCCTGTCCTTCGCGCTCGAAGCAGGCGAAGTGCTCGGCATTGTTGGCCCCTCGGGCGCGGGTAAGACCAGCCTCGCGCATCTCCTCGTCGGCACCTGGCGCGCCCAGCGCGGACACGTTCGGCTCGATGGCGCGGAGCTTTCGCAATGGGAGCCGAACGCCGTCGGCCCGCATATCGGCTACCTACCGCAAGACGTCGAGCTCTTTGCCGGCACGGTGCGCGAGAACATTGCCCGCCTCGGCGAGGGCGACGACGAGGCGGTGATTGAGGCGGCCCAGTTCGCTGGCGCGCATGAAATGATCGTCGAGTTGCCCCTAGGCTATGAGACGCAGATCGGCGACAACGGCATCCTGCTCTCGGGCGGGCAGCGGCAGCGCATCGCGCTGGCGCGGGCGCTCTACGGCCAGCCGAAGCTGCTGGTGCTGGACGAGCCGAACGCCAATCTCGACGCGCCCGCGGAAAATCGCTTGCTCCAGACGCTGAGCGGTTTGAGGGGCCGTGCGACCGTCGTTTTGATCACCCACCGCCTCAACATTCTCGGTCTGGCCGACAAGATCATGGTGATGCGCAAGGGTGCGATCGAGGCGTTCGGCGCGCGTGACGAGATCATCAGCCAGATGACGCGGGTCGTGTCGATGCCGCCGCCGCGGCCAGCGATCGAGGTGCCGCGCGCATGAACAGCCTGGAAAGAGTGCTGCCCGGCCGCTCAGCGGCCGTCGTCGTGGAGCGGCCCGAGGGGCTCTCGCATGTCATTCTAGCGGGCTATCTCATCATCGCCGCCCTGGCCCTCGGCTTCATGCTGTGGTCGTGGCTCGCGCCGCTGGGCAGCGCGGTGAATGCAAACGGTCAGGTCATCGTCGATGGCGATCACAAGACCGTCCAGCATCTCGAGCGCGGCATCGTGCGCGAGATTCTGGTGAAGGATGGCGATAAGGTCACCGCGGGCCAGGCTCTGGTCCGCCTCGATGATACCCAGGCCAAGGCCACTCTCAAATCCGCCTCGGACGCTTATCATGCGGCCGAGGCGCTGCTCGCACGGCTTGCAGCCGAGCAGGCCCTCGCATCGGAGGTGACGTTTCCCGGCGATCTTGTGGCCGCAGCCTCGGGCGACCGCGATGTGGGGAAGATGATCGCCGGCCAGACGGACACTTTCACGGCGCGGCGCCGCGAGCTCGCCAGCCAGACCGACATCCTCAATCAGCGCATCGCCCAGGCGCAGGCGGAGATCGGTGGCCGCCAGGCGCAGATCGCGGCCGAGGACCAACAGACAAAGCTCCTGACCGAAGAGTTGAATGGGCTCAACTACCTGCTGGCGAAGGGCCTGATTCCCAAGCCGCAGGTGCTCGATAAGCAGCGTATGCAAGCTGAGATCGCCGGCCAGCGGGCAGAGAATGTCGCTGCGATCGCGCGCGCGCAGCAGACGATCGGCGAGGATCGGATGCACATCGGCGAGCTCCGGACGGCGCTCAGCAACGAGGCGGCAGCGAGGTTCGGTGATGCGCAGAAAGACATGTTCGACGCCGGTCAGCGCATGCTGGCGGCGCAGGATGTTCTCGACCGCACCGTGATCTGCGCACCCGAGGACGGCATCATCATCCAGGAGAAGGTCCATACGCCGGGCGGTGTCGTCGAGGCCGGCGAGGCGCTGATGGATATCGTGCCGGAAACGGCGCGTGCCATCATCGACGTGCAGGTCGATGTCAACGACATCACCAAAGTGCGTGAAGGGCTGCCAGCCGAGCTGCGGCTGGTCGCTTACGAGCAGCGCACGACGCCGACCGTAGCGGGGACGGTGATCTGGGTTTCCGCCGATCGCATAGAAGACGAGAAGCAGCACACAGCTTATTACGAAGCGCATCTCGCCGCCGATCCGGCGGCGCTTGCGGCGCTTCCCGGTGTCAGCCTGCATGTCGGCATGCCGGTCGAGGCGAGCATCGCCACCGGCGATCGGACGCTATTGCAATATGTGCTGGCGCCACTCAGCCGCGTATTGGCGCGAGGGATGCGCGAAAAGTGATCGCGCCCTTCTAGAGTTGAGTGGGAAATATCCGAGAGGCATCATTAGTGATAGCCGGTCAAACGTGTCGCCATAACCAATGTCGTTGGAGCGCTTGATTTCCACACTGATGTGGAATTGCGCGACAGCTGAAGGTCGACGGTAATCGGGGCGCTTTACAGGCCGAATTTCCGCGCACGACCCGACAAGAAGGTCTCCTCCACGGAACATACCCCGCGCGTGAAGTCCCGTGGTCGTCGCCTTCGTCCGCTTAGGGTCAAAAGCAGCCGAAAGGTCGTGCCGAACTGGCGTCTGCTTTGGCGCTGTCGCCGGACTTGTCCGCTCAGACAAACGTAGTCGCATCCGTGCATTAGGGAATGATCGTTTCAAAGTGAGGCATAGCCGGCATTGGCGAGATAGGTGGCGCATTCGTGAGGCAAAACACCACGAAGCCGGAGACTGGGCAGTATGCGTGGTTGCCGTTCTGAGCGTCGATGTTCAAGGCGCGGTGATAGCATCTCTATTCGGGCGCCGCTCGGATGAATAGGGCGGATCGAGTGCGCCCGCGCCGACGCCCGTTCCGGTCCCGACAAAGATCCCGCTCGCGAGCCATACCGTCGAGAGCCACCAGGCCTGCCACACGCCGAAGCTCAAGAGCCCGACGATCAGAACAGCGACGCTCAAGGCCAGCGCGCCGGCGCGGCGCCCGGGCGCGAGCGGCGCCCGCCAGCCGATCCGCCAGATCGGCCAGACCATTATGGCGAGGCCAAGGGTAAGGCCTAGAATTCCCAGCTCGAGCTGCAATTGCAGGACCGCGTCATGCGGGTGAAGCGGCAGGCGCTGAGCGCCGCTCGGATAGTGCAGCGTCGGCAGGACGTCGTTGAACTCGACCTTGCCGCCCGGGATGTCGCGCGAGGCATCCATGCCCCAGCCGAGGATCGGCCGCTCCGCCACCCGGTCGGCGGCAAAGCGCCAGATCAGCAGGCGATGGATGCCCGACCATTTGATCCAGGGCGCCTCGGCATGGAGTGCGATCGTCGTGTCGTAGGAGGGCACGGCGAGCGGAATGGCGATGCTGAGCGCCAAGAGCCCGGCGATCACCGCCCCCGCAACGATGCGCGGCCCGAGCCGGGCGAGGGCGAAGGCGACGAGGCTCGCCACCGCTGCGAGGAGCGCCGTAGCGCTCGCCATCACCGCCGCCATGCCCAGCACCGCGAGCAGCAGGATGCTGCGCAGCCAAAGCGGCGGCGCTGCCGCGCAGAGCAAGGGCCAGAGGGCAAGGACCAGGACGGTGACGCCGCGGTCGAAGCGGGAGAGGTTGAGGTTCTGGCTGGCGGGCATCTGAAGCCACCAGCGCGTGATCGGCGCATGGACGAAGCGCTCGACCGCCAGGAGGACCAGCGCAGTAAGGATGCCGAGGGTGAGCATCTGGACGAGCCGGCGGCGCTCGTCATCGCCGGCCGCGTGCGCCGAGGCCCAGAAGACCAGCCCGCCCGCGCTCAGCGCCAGAAAGCGCGCCCCCTCGAAGAGACTATGGCCCGGCAGGATCGACCAGGTAGCCGAGGCCGCGCCCCAGAGCCCCAACGCCGCCAGTAGGATTGCGAGACTCCTCAAGGCCGCCAGCCCGGCAAGGCATCGCCGCCCGTCGAGGAGGAGCGCCGCGACCGCGGCCAAGGCGAGAAGCGGCGCATCGCCCAAAGGCGCAAAGACCGCGAGCGGGGGAAGGATGAAGGCGGTGGCGGGAGGAACGGCGCCGGCGGCGCGCGCGCGAAGGCTCTGCTGCATCGGCGCGGTTATAGCGGGTCTGTGAGCGCGACAATACGCAATGATGGTGAGTGTTCGCGCCGGGTTTGGCGAGGTCTTGATGCGATTTAGTGAAGTCTATTGAAGTCTATTTCGGTTCCGTGCCTGCGCTGGGAATACGCAAATCGTGAAAGCCATCGCGCAGCATGCTCATCACCTGCTGCGTCAGAAGAAAGCTCGCCACCTCCGATTCGGACGCGCCCAGAACGGAATTGCCGGCGAGATGGCTCAAATAGTCATAAAGCCGGATCGGGACCGACACGGTCAGCGACCGCGTTTCCGCCTTGTTTCGTGGACGAGCCATGGCCGAAGCCCCCGAGCAAAATCACGTTCTGGGTTTACCGTATATTAACTTGGTTAATATATGGTTATTGCCATGAGTTACCCGATTTCGAGGGAATATGCCATGCGGGTTGATGGAGTCGAGGGCGCCTCGGCGGAGCGGTGGCGGGCGCGGGCCGAGCGGGCCCGGCGCTTCGTCTGGACCTTGGGCGAGGGGGATGCACGCCGGCTCGACGAATACGCGGCCGAATGCGAGGAAGAGGCCCGGCGGCTGGAATGCGAGCGGGAAAAAGCATGAACCGGCGGCCTTAAGCTGCCGCGTTGGAGCGAGAAGGGGGGAGACCGGCGCCGGCCGGCAGTCGATCGCGCCATAGACGATCGGGGGAGGCGTTGCCGATTTAGGCTTGAACGCGTGCAATCGGGCGAAGGATGAAGGCGCCGCGCCGGCGATCCTTCGATGCGCCGATCTGCGTTGCCGCGTGGCTGTGCCGCCGCAAATACGGTATGGAAGCGGCCCGACGGCGGCCGGCTATGCGATATGAAGGTCTTGCATATCATCACGGGTCTTGAGCGCGGCTGCGCCGAAACGATGCTGACGCGATTGGCGCCGCGTCTGGGATTTCGCAATATCGTCGTCTCGCTTACGAGCGAGGGAAGCTTGGGGCCCGAGCTTCGGGCGGCCGGCGTGCCAGTCCTTGCCCTCGGCATGAAGCGGGGACGGCCGTCGCTCGCGGCGATGTTTCGGCTGCGGGAGATCGTCAAGCGCGAGCGGCCGACGCTGCTGCAGACCTGGCTCTATCATGCCGATCTGCTGGGGCTTTTGACCTCGCTTTTTTCGCGAGATGTGCCGCTGGTTTGGAATCTGCGCTGCTCGGATCTCGATGTGTCGCAATATTCCGTCGGCACCCGCGCGGTCCGCTGGGTCTTGGCGCGCGCCTCCTCTCTCCCCGCGGCGATCGTCGTCAACAGCGCGGCTGGGCGCGCGAGCCACGAGGCGCTGGGCTATCGGCCAAAGCGGTGGGAATTGATTCCCAACGGGTTCGATACGGATCGCTTCCAACCCGATGCGGCCGCACGCGCACGCTTTCGCCGCGAGTTCCGCGTCGGCGACAATGAGCCGTTGGTCGGAATGATTGCCCGCGTCGATCCGATGAAGGACTATGATAACTTTTTTGCGGCCGCCGGGCAGATCGCCGCCGCGCGTCCGGAGGCAAAATTTCTCGTCGCCGGGCGCGGCACGGAAACTCTCATGGTGCCGCCGGGGTTGCTCGATCGCGTCTCGCTGCTGGGCGAGCGCGGCGATGTAGCGACGCTTTTGACGGCTCTCGATCTGATGATCCTATCTTCGGCGTTCGGCGAAGGCTTTCCCAACATCCTGGGCGAGGCCATGGCGTGCGGCGTGCCTTGCGTTGCGACCGATGTCGGTGACTCTGCAGCGATCATTGGCGATACCGGCCGCGTTGTCCCGCCGCGCGATCCCGCCGCCTTGTGCGATGCCGCGCTCGCGGTCTTGGCGTGCCGGCCGGCCTTGGCGGAGAAGGCGCGCCGGCGCATTGTCGATCACTTTTTCATCGATGCCATTGCCGAGCAATACCGTAGCCTTTACGCCAACTTGACAAGCTAGCGAGCTTCCCGGCGCATTTGGGCTTGGGGGGCCGCGATCCCCGCAATCGAAGCCGCAGCAAATTCCAATCCTGAAAGCGATTTGTCCGTCACGATGCGTTTTATCTAAAAGGGCTTCGAGCAATGCAGCCTTCCGATGTCGGCACTCCGCATCGCATGAGCGGCGACGGCGCTCAAGCCGGCCGCCGATCTCATGGAAAAATCCGGATTGCGTCCGCTTATGGCCAAGGCTTCGCCGCGGTCGCCGCGATCTATTGTCTGGTGCTCGGCATCTTCCTGGCGGTCAATCACGGCCTTCCCTATGTGTTCGACAACAACGAGACATTCTCGGCGCTGGTCCATGCGACCAATCTCTATCACTTCGGTTGGGCTCGAGGGTTTGGCCTGCCGGATGAAACGCTGAGCTCCGCCGCGGCCGCAGGGCCCTATCTCTATACGCATGGCGGCAATTTTCCGCGCCTCTTTGCCTATCTGCTTTACGCGCTGGGTGCGCGAAGCCCCGAAGCCCAGATCGTCATCACCACCTTTACCGTCGGTCTCGCCGGCGTGCTGCTCGCCTATCATTTCTTCGCGCGGGCGATCGGCCCTCTGTTTGCGTTTGTGTTTGGCGCGTTCCTCGTCACCGATTACGTGATGGTCACGCAATGGCTGGCGGTCACCTGGCACGCTTGGCAACCGTTTTTTGTCTTCGGGACGCTGGTCTGCGTCGCGAATCTCGACGGCGAGCGTCCCACGCGGTGGTTGGGGCTCATCGCGGCGAGCTTTCTCTGCCTCTTCTATTACGATCTCATCTTCGCCATTTTCGTCGCGGTGCTCGCGGCGAGCTATGCGATCTACGTTCTGCGCGGCGATGTGCGGCGCCTCCTTTTGACATGGATCGCTCAAGGGTGCGGTGCGCTGATCGGGGCGGGAATTTTCGTCGCGCAGGTCGTCGCGATGTTCGGCTGGGCGACGTTCCTGTCCGATGTCAAATTCACCTATGGCGCGCGCAACGAGGCGCTCTCCGATCCTTCCTTCATGCAGCAGATGGGCCGCTTCTTCAGCAGCCATCACATCGTGTTCTGGTACAATTTCATCAACGCGGACTTTCTGCGCGATCCGTTCCAGATGCTGCGTGCCTTTTTCTACTACAACATGTCGGTCTATTCGCCCGTCCTCGTCTTGGGCGTGTTGCTCGTCACCGGCTTTGCCGCGATCGGATGCTGGAGGGCGAGACGGTCCGTCCGCGGCTTCCCGCGCGTCGCCGCAAAATCGGCGCAAACCTTTCTGGTCGTATCCTTCATCGTTTTCGCCGTGGGCGTGCTTGCGAGCTCCTCCTTTGCCGATGTGCCGATTTCCACCCATCTCGGCATCGCTCGATATGTCGGCATTCTCGCGGCAACGGTGGTCGCCATCGTTCTCGTCGTCTCGTTGGTGCAAAGGCTGGACGATTTGAGCCGGGTGGGACGGTTGGAGGAAAGCTCTGCGCTCGCGGCGATGGCCGGGTTTCTCCTTGCGGCGGCGGTGTTCATCGATCGGCAGCGGGTGCTCTATGACGGCGACTTGATCCCGCTGTGGCAAGAATGGGACGAATCCTGGGGCATGCCGCTGCTGCAAATCTGCATCATCGGTACGGCGTGGTTCGTGCTGCGCGCCGCGCTGGCGGCGAGACATTACGATTGGCGCCGCTATGCGCCCGCATTCATTTTACTGCTGTGCGGGGCGGCGGCATATGTGACGGTGGCGATCTTGTCTCCGGGCTACGTCATCACCACGGCCTTTCAGCGATATGTTCCACTCACCGTCTTTGTTCATGCCGTCCCCTTCGCACTGGCGACGACGATATGTTTCGATCTGACCAGGCGGCTTTGGCGGACTATCGTCTCGGCAGGGCGGCCTCATCGCGGATTCATCCAGGCCGAAGCCGCCATCCCGTGTCTCGTCGGCGGTCTAAGCATCGTTTTTCTCGTCGGCTATTGGAGCATGGTGCAGGCGACCTATGCGGTCCGCCTGCCGGGCGACCGTTTCGCGTTCCTTCAGCAGCTGCGCAGGCCGCCCTTCAAGGGGGCGACTTTTGTTGCCAACACCTATGCCGCGCCGATCGCGGTGATGACCGGAAATTGGGCCTATTTCGATCCGCTGGCCCTTCACGATCAGGTTATGGTCACCGACCACGGCTACGCGCTGGACCGGGATCGGCGTTACCTCTGGTTTGCCGACCGGGACACGAACTCGGCCTATCTTTGGCCGCAATACTTTGTTTGCATGACCGCCGAAGATTTGCGTGCGGCAGTTCCGCGTGCCGATAAAACCGCCCGTTTGCCTTGGGGCAAATGTTCCGACTATGGCGCGGTCGAGGCGGCGCGATCGGGAAACCCATCGATCTTCCATTTCCGTGAAGTGGCCTCGGCGGGAACGGACGCGGATCAATGGTCGATTCTGGCTGTCGACTGGCATACGCCGCCCTCTTTGCAGCACGCTGGTCCCGGCCCATGGTTTGTGAAGGCAAGCGCGACACCGGCGCCGGATTCAATCCATATCGACGCCCTTTATCGGCTCTCCAGTGACGAAGCAGAAAAAAGCACCGCACAAGTCCGGCTGCGCCTTTATCAGGTCGGTTGCAATGCCACGATCAGCCGCAAGGTCCTCGCAACTATGCCGGACTTTCCTTCGCTAACCGTCCCAAGCAGTTTTGAGGGCATAATCCAAGTCGGCGTCGCGGCGAGCGATTCTCATGGCCAAGGGGCAGAATACTTCTCGAATCCGGTTGTGATTGGTGCCGCGCCCCTGCCGCGATATTGCGAGCGCGTGTTGAGCCGCACAACGGCAATTCTACCCTCGGCAATTTTCCAAAACGATCAGACGAAAGCGACTCCACAATGACCGAAAATCCGCATGTTCAGGACGAGCCGATCTTGATCCACCGCGTCGGCGATCGATATCGGCTTGTCGCCGGCGATAGCGGCCTCTCGAGCGAAGGCGACGAGCTCTCGATCGTCTATGCCGATCTGCGGCAGATGATTGCTCTCCGGCGCGCGGATCAATCTGCTCGAACCGAGGCGGGTGCGGGCGAGACGCCGGCACCTCCTGGAATGGCTCATCGCATGAGCTTGGATGAAGGGCTGCGTCGCGTGCTCCAGGTGGCGACCTTGATGCTGGTCATTTCGGTTTTGCCGTTGATGTTCTTCGCGACTTCGGCATTGAGCAATGTCTCTGGTTTACTGGCGCGGTTCAGAGCCGCGGCCGATCTCGTGGCGCCATCGATCGCGACCGGCAATCCTGTGTCCGGGGCGAGCGGAGATGAAGAGCGTGCCATCCTTGTCAGGACGATTCACAAACTCGCGCAGGATGCGCATGAAGTGACGCCGGAACGCAAGCGGCAGGTGTTGGAAGACATCCGAGCCATCGTGCGGGTCACGCAACCCTTCGCCGATGCCGTCCGACCGCTGTTTACGGCAATTCCCGAAGATTCATCCGAGCCAGATGTTTCGCAAGATCATCCAAAATAGGCCTTGCGCGGTTATCGTGTGCCCGGACTGCGTTTCCCAGAGGCGCGCCGCGCTTTGGGTCAGTCAGTGGTTTTTTGGCACCTCGAAGATCACATAGCCGATGCCCTGATCGTTCCTGGCAACCACGCGATAGTTGGGAAAAGCGGCGATCACTTCTGCAATCGGCAAAGAAGGAGCTGTGGGCATGCCGATGGGCTGATTGCGCTTCGGCGTGTCAATGATCGGCATTGTGTATTCTTGAAGTAGCTTTCTGCTGCCGTCGGTGTGAACGTCGACAATATCGATCGTAAGAGGTTGCGGCACGACGTGCGTGATTGTCGCCCAGCCGATCCAAGTGCCGTAGATACAGTTGTAAATCGGTGCGTGCGAGACAGATACCCCAGCGGGAGCCTTGATCTCAACAGTGTCGCGATTTCTATTGAAATCCTTTAGCCCACCACCAAACGACAAAGTCGTCCCTATTCCCGGTCGAGCGGGTGTGATCCAAGGGAAAGTGAAACGAGGTGTCTCGACCAAATTCGAAATCGCGCCCTTTATGCGGCCCAAAATCCAGTCGTTCCAGCGGCAATTCGGCTCGGGAGCGTCGAAGTCAACGACATGATCGGCTGGCTGGTAAATCCAATATGTCGGCCGCGATGACGAATCTGCGAGGTCTCCGAGATCGATCTCGTTCGAGGATCTAAGAACATCAGCTGGGTTGACGTAGTCGAAGTTCGCGTAACTCAAGCCGAGCATAGGGTCGGCAGCCTCGAGCATCCGATAAGTGGACAGCATAAACCGGTCGCCAGGATGATCCTGAACGAACCGCCGCCATCCGAAATTTGGGTAAGACTCGTGATCGGTGTTATTCACGTGGACCATAAGAGCATCGACGGAATAGGCTGCAATGAGGAGCGCAGCAATAGCTCGCGATACTGTTTGCCCGTGGATTTGCGCCGCCAAAGATGCAAGCCAGTATATGGCGAGCCCCTTGGCGACCAGAATCGGGAAGGCCACAAGTGGAAATTCATGTTTAAAGTATACATGGAGGGAGAAGGGGGCAAAGACGGCCAGTCCGGTCGCGATTCCAATGCTCGCGGGGAGAACGATGTTCGACAGCCCCTCCGCGACGGGCGAGGGCGCGGCGAAACGGGAGTAAAGCGGACGAACACGAATGACGGCCGAGTAGCTCAGCAGAAGCACGAAAGTTAGGCTCGTGACGATGCCCCACCGCGGCACTGTGACCGCCACGATCATATGTCGAAGCGTATAGAGGATTTGGCCGATGTCGTTGGTCGGAAGGGCCGGCGGCCTCAGAACGTGGTGAGCTCGATAGAAGGCGTCTATCTCGGGGATGCTCGGAATATGGATGATCTGACTTGCGTGAGGAATCTTGATCGCGACGGTGAAGATGAAATCTTGCAGCCAATAAGCAATTCCGAGTGCATATATGACTTGGAGTTGGCGCAGGACGAATGGCAAGGTGAACGCCGCAACGATCCAGCCTAATCGAACGACGTCGCGGCGGCCAAGTGTCTGCGATCGGTTCAGCAGGATGAGTGCGACCGCAACGCAGCAGCACGGCAACCAAAAATCGTATCCGCAGCCGAAAGCAACGCACGCGGCGACTGCGAGGGCGGCGATATGTAATCGAGATCTTTCGGAATCGCGCAGTTTTGCAACGTGATAAACGACGCCGAAGAACGCCAGCACATGCCAGGCTCGAAGAGCATTGAAAGCAAAAGCGCCAAGGCCCCAATAAGTCGTCGCGAACACGATCAATGTGACGATCGCGGCTAAATCCGAGTTGGTGAGGAACCTTACAGTCAGAAAGACGTAAAAGAGTCCGATCCCGAATATTGCGAGAGGCAGTAACTCTTTGAGGGCGAAGCTGTGCACGCCCAAGGCTTCGAGCGCGACGAAGGTAAGAGTTCCGATGTTCACGCTGTGCGTGTAGATCTGCGGATCAGCGTAGTTGCCGAGGTTTTCGAGGAGTCCAAACTGAACGCCATGGGCGGCAAACTGATTTGCCGCACGCACGGACAAAACCGTCTCACCGCACTCCATATCGCATACAAGGAAGTTTTGCGAACGCCCATAGACCCACAATAATGCGAGAGTGAGGATGATGATTGCGAGCGCAATGGAGACGCTTTGTTGGCGAGGCCATGGCCTCAACCAGTGATCAAAGCCGGAGGTTGTGATTGGACGATCCAGGACCTTCATGACCTGACTGGGCAGGATTTCAAATGTTCCGTCGGGACTGCGAAGCAGTTGCGCTGACCAGATGTCATGACGGGCACCGAAACGGTGGCCGGCTGAAAGCGATCAAGGTTCGCGTCATATGTAAGAACAGTATACTTGCGTTCGGAGAAGAACTCTATGATGCGGTTCTGGTCGGCCCAGGCCACTTCGACCATGATGAAAGGTCGAAGCCGGGCGATGGTCTCGGCCGCGCCCAAGAGAACTTGATAGTCGAATCCTTCGGCATCGATTTTTATGATCGTGGGAGCGACGCCGAGCGTATCGATTGGGACAACCTCGCCTTCGACGGAAACGATCGCGGTGTTGCGTGCGATTCTCGGCCCAAAGCATTGCCCGATTGCGCGTGCCACCTGCTCGCGATCGGCCGAGACGAAGGTGTGGAGGACGATGCCGCGATAGGAGGGGACGAAGAACGAAATCTTCGCGGCCGTGGCGCCGGCGCCGATCATCCGATAATCGAAGAGCGGGTCCTCGGTTTTGATTTTCTGCAGCGCCGGCTCGAGCAGGCGGTTGGGTTCGAGGGATAGAATCCGATAATCGGCGGCGAAGCGCCGCAGCGAGAGAGCGGAGATGCCGTCATTGGCGCCGATATCGAGGAAGAGCCCGCCCGGTTTCGCGGCGATGAAATGCCGCAACGCGCAATAGCTTTTATCGTGCGGCAGAAGAAATTTGAATCGATGGACGCTCTCCCAAGCGAGCTTCCAGCTATAAGGATGCGATTCGGCTAATCGTCCGCCAAGTCGGATCAACCGGTTGAGCATGCTTCATCCCGCAGCGCCACTGTGGGAACGCGACGAGCCGGGTGCATTGTCTAATAGGGCCCCTTGAACGTGTCCTCGAGATCGATATTGCCGAGGTGGCTATGCGTCTTGCCGAGCATCGCCAGCGCCGCCTTGGCGATGGTCGAGGCTTTGGGATAGAACGCGTTCTCGAGCACGGCGGAGACCGGCGCCGGACAATCGGCGAGGGCGATCCGGCGCGGCGGCGCCTTCAGCGATGAGAGCGCCTTTTCGGCCGCGAGGGCGGAAATTTCGCTGGCGACGCCGTAAAGCTCCCAGCTGGTATCGACGGCGATGACGCGCCCAGTCTTGCGAACCGAAGCGAGCACCGTCTCCTCGTCGAGAGGCCGGATCGAGCGCAGATCGACCAGCTCGACGGAAACGTTTTCCTTCTCGAGCTCCTCGGCGGCGCGAATCGCCTCGATGACCATGTAGGAGGTGGCGACGATGGTCACATCCCGGCCTTGCCGAACGATGTTCGCCTTGTCGATCGGCGTCGGACGAAACGTCTCGTCGACGGTGCCGGTCAATCCATAAAGCGCCCGGTGCTCGATGATGACGACCGGGTTCGTGCTTTGCAGCGCGGCGATCGTCAGACCCTTGGCGTCCCGCGGCAAGGCCGGGGTCAACACCCGGATGCCCGGGAAATGCCCGATCACGCTGTGCAGGCTTTGCGAATGCGTCGCGCCTTGGCCCCAGCCTTTGCCGACGACAGCGCGGACGACGATCGGCACCGATCCCGCCTCACCGCCATACATGTATTGCCATTTCGCGGCGAGATTGATCAGCTGATCGAAGGCAAGGAACATGAAATCGTTGCGCGGGTGGACGATGACCGGGCGCTTGCCCATCGCGGCGGCGCCGATGGCGATGCCGGTCAGGGCGTTTTCCATCGCCGGAGCATCGAACACACGGTTGGGTCCAAATCGCTTCGTCGCCTCGATCGTCGAGCCGAAGATGCCCGAGGGGTAGTCGACCGCGATGCCGGTCACGAAGATGCTGGGATCGCGCTCCATCGATTGGACGAGGCCTTCGGACAGGGCTTCGGCATAGGTCAGTTCCCTCATCGCCCGCGTCGTCCCCATTCCTCGCTCGGCCCGGTCTCAGTAAACATTCTCGAACAGCGCCGCGGGGTTCGGCCACGGCGCGTCTTTCGCCGCAGTGACCGCGTCGCGGATCTCCGTCTCGACCTCGGCGCCGATCGTATCGAGCCGCGAATTGCTGTCCGTCCCCGCCTCGAGCAGACGGGCCCGCGCGCGTGCGACCGGGCAGCGCGCCATCCAGGCGTCGAGCTCGGCTTCGGTGCGATAGGTGCGCCCCACCTCATGGTCATAGGCCGGGCCGACATGCTCGCGCCAGCGATAGGTCATGCATTCGAGAAACACCGGTCCCCGTCCGGAGCGAATGTGCTCGAGCAGCCTTGCCGTTGCCTGGTAAACCGCGAAGACATCGTTGCCGTCGATGGTCTCGGCCTTCACCTTGAACGACTCGGCGCGCTCGCAGAGCTTGGTGCCCGCGGGCTGTCGCACCGCCAGCGGACTTTCCGTCGAATAGAGATTGTTCTCGCACACGAACAGGACGGGAAGCTTCAAGGTTGAGGCATAGTTCATCGACTCGTAGAAAACGCCCTCCTCGCAAGCGGCCTCGCCGAAGAAGGTCACGGCGACGTGGCGGCTGTTATCCATCTTGAAAGCGAGCGCGCTGCCCGTCGCGACGGCCACGGTCTGACCGAGGATCGCGCTGCTGATCATGAAGCCCTTGTCGCGCGCAGTGAGATGGACGGAGCCGCCGCGGCCATGGGCGCAGCCGGTTTCGCGTCCATAGAGCTCGGCCGCCAGGGCGATGACGCTGCCGCCCCGGGCGAGATAATGATTGTGGCAGCGATGGTGGCTGTAGACGACGTCCTGCGGTTCGAGCGCCTCGCACACGCCGGCCGCGACCCCCTCCTGACCGATGCCGAAATGGGTCGGCGTCCGCATTTGCTGCTGGGTGTAAAGCTCGGCGAGCGTCTCCTCGCTGCGCCGCAGCCGCAGCACCGATCGATACAGCCGCAGTTTCGTGTCCAAAGGCAAAGAATCGGTCGGCATCTCTACTTCCTTGGAGGTCCCTTTGGGGGCTTACGGCAGGCGCTCGCGGCTGGCGCTCCGGCGCCCGCGTGTCTCAGTCACGCACTTCGTAAGCCGACGACGCAGGCGAGGTCACGCGCTTCATGCTCGCGGCCGAGCGATGCACGTTCCTGCCGTCGAACAGCGACACCTCCCAGATCAGCAGGAGGAGCGTCTTCAGAACGTTGACGACGTTGCTCAGCCGCAAGGCGCTGGATTTGTGGGTGTTTTCCGCGGCAAGGGTTTCGATCTGGGCGCAGCTGCAGCCGCTTTTGAGCAGCTTGATCATCACCTCGCCCTGGAACGCAAAGCGTGTGCTGACGATCCTGATCTGCCGCAGCAGGTCGGTGCGATGGATCGCCAAGCCATTGTAATATTTAATGTTTTGTCGAAAAAGCAAGTTGAGGAGGCCGGTATAGGCGCTCGACATGAAAAACCGCATCGGGGTTTTGATTCGGCGCAGATTGGTCATGTAAGGGGCGATGATGTCGGCCGAGCCGATGGCGTCGAAAACCGGCGGCAAGCTGCTGGCCGGGAGGCCGCCATCGCCACAGAGCAACATCAGATATTCGAAGCGGGCTTCCTTGATGGCGCGCTGGTAAGCGGCGCCGAGCCCTTCGTTTTGGCGGTTGTGAATGACGCGAAGGCGAGCGTTGTCGGCGGCGAGGCGGTTCATGATCGCGCCGGTTTGGTCTTTGCTGCCGTCATTCACCAGCAGCACTTCGTAATCGGCGAAATGATCGTCGAGAACTCGAAGGACGCTTGCGACCGTCGCGCCGATCACTTCCTCTTCATCCAGCGCGGAAATGACAATCGTGATGCGGTACTCTGGATGTCTGGCGGACATTCTATCGGCTCCCAGATATCAGCTACGTACTATGCAAGCCATCACCGTGGGCGTCGGCTTTAATTTGCGTGCCCTCATGCCCTGTTGCGGCGTGCTTGTCAATAAGCGGTGCTAGCGGGCAATGTGGAGCAGGCGGCAGGCCGCGGAGGAATTATTTTTTTCCGCAACAAAGCGCAAATATATAATGAGCCATTTTATGGTACCCCGTATGTAGTACTTCGTCGTTCATGCCGAACATGAACACATTATGAAAAAAGCCCTGCATCGTGGACTTAAGATCGGGCAGCGATTTGCAATTAACGTGCCCCTCTTTGCTTTGCGGTGAGGCATAAACCTGGCTTTCCAGAGTCGGCATGCCGATGATGACCGTGCCATGCTCGGCGAGCGCGCCGACCATATGGGTGAGAAAGCGATTCTCGTCGGCCGGGGAAATGTGCTCGAGCACGTCGAGCGCATAAAGCCCGTCATATGTGCCGGGCGGCGGAGCCGCCAGCATGTCGTGGACGAAGGCGGCGGCGAAACGCCAATTTTCGACGCTCCGTGTCTCGATATCCGCGATAAACAAAGGATCGAAGTCGGTGACGGAGAGTTGCTCCACCTCTTGCAGCACGATGCGGCTGGCAAAAGCGTCGCCGCAGCCGATCTCGAGGACGTTCTTGGCGCCCGCCAGCATCTTGGCGACGAATTTATAGCGGGCGAAGGTGAAAGCCAGCCGCTTCGGGTCGTCATACCACGCCTGGTTGGTCATGAGCCCAAGCGGTTCGAGGCCATGGTCGTCGCGCCGATCGAGCAGAATCCGGTATTGAGGCTCTTTCGTCGCGGCCTTGGGTGGGACGTCCCTTTTGTCGGACGGCATCTCGCTCCTCCTGCAATTGCGCGTGCGGACCGATGTTAGACCAGCTCGCGTGCCGGTGCCCACGGGGGGCGTCCGCGCCGCGCGAACCGCTCAGTCTTTCTGCCGCTGACAGGCCTGATAGGCTTCGAGCACCTCGGCAAGCGGCCCAAACATTTCGACCTTGCCGCTGCCCAGCCAGATCGCCTTGTTGCAAGCGCTTTGCAACAGGTCGATCTGATGCGAGGCCAGCACGAGAATGCTGGAGCGGCCGATCATGTCGAGCAAGCGGTCGCGGGCCTTGCCGGTGAAACGGTCGTCGGCGGCGCCGATTCCCTCGTCGAGCAGGACGATATCGGGGTCGGTCGCGGTCAGCATCGCGAAGGCCAAGCGCACCTGCATACCGGCGGAATAGGTCCGGACGGGCATCGCGAGGAATTCGCCCAGTTCCGTGAACTCTGCGATCTGCGGCACGAGCGCGTTGATGTCTTTGCGGGTCATGCCCATGAGCAGGCCATGGAGGGTGATGTACTCGTAGCCGGTTTCGTCGGGATCCATGCCGGGATCGGCGTTGAGGAGGGGCGACACACGGCCGCTGATTTCGACATCACCCAGCGTCGGCTCGAAAACGCCGGCCAGCACGCGAAGCAGGGTGGTTTTGCCGGAGCCGTTCGAGCCGATCAGGGCGACGCGGTCGCCGTTGCAGAGCTCGAGCGAAATGCAATCGAGGGCGCGGATCAGTACGTGCCTGCCGGTGCGGCCGCGCTGAACGATCGCGCCGCCCGAGCTGCGCTTGAGCAGAGTGCGCCGCAGCGAACGGGAATTCGCGTCAAAAATGGGAAACTCGACCGTGACATCCCGCAAGGTGATGGACGCCATGCAGGCGGCACCTCAGAGCCAGTAGGGAATTCGCGGCCGCGCGCGACGGAAGAGGGCAAATGTGCATGCCCATCCGAGAACGGCAAGGCCGCCGGTGACGATCCAGTTGATCGCCGATGGAGCCGTGCCGAGGAGCGGTGCTCGCAGGATTTGAATGAAATGATAGAACGGGTTGAAGTTGATCAAGGCCTCGCGATTGCCCAGCATGGTAGGATTCCAAAAGATCGGGGTAACGAAAAAGATGATATTGATGCCGCTGGAGAGAAACTGTTGTACGTCGCGAAACCGCGCCGTCAGCGTCCCCATCAGCAGCCCCGCCCAAGCGGCGTTGACGGCAAAGAGCACCAGGCCCGGTATGACCAGCAACATCGACCAGCTCGGCCGCAGGTGAACGATCAGCGCGACCACCACGAACAGCACCATATTGTGAAAAAAGACGATGAGGTTGTGCCACAATATCCGGTAGACAAAGAGCGACAACGGGACTCGGCGCTGCTTGATCATCTTGTCGGTCGCGGTGAAAGCATCGCAGCTGTCGACGATGTACGTCGACAACAGGCTCCAGGCGATATAGCCGAGCGTAAGAAAGCTCAGATACTCATAGAGCGGTTGATGCAGTAGCCGGCTGTAGAGAAAGCCGATCATGCAGATGAAGACCCCGATGTTGATCGTCAGCCAAAGCGGCCCGAGCGTCGTGCGCCGGTAGCGCTGAACGACGTCGCGCCATCCGAGGAGCCCCCAGAGTCGCCACTGCTTGAGCCCGCCCGCGAGGTCGTCGAGAGCGCGGCGTGTGCTGGTCTGCATCAGGGCCGGCCCAGGACTCTGCGCTCCCCGGCGACCGTTGCCTCATGGGGGAATGTCTTGGAGCTTGGCAGAGAAAGTCGCATGGAGAGTTCCAAAAGAGCAGCGCGCGGTGGATAGAGCAAGGCCGCAAGCCAGTCAAATCGCGCCAACCCGAAACCGCGGCGTGTCGCTTGCTCTCGGAACACGGCCTCGGCTAAGAGTGACTCGCGGGAAGGAAACGTGCCGCGATCGAACCATGGCCGAAGTCAATTTGCTCAATTCGTTGCCCAAGATCGTCCGCGACGTCGCCGCGCGGCGCGCGAACAAGGACGCGAATCGCTTGCTCGCGTCGAAATTTGACGTCGAATATTTCGACGGTCCGCGCGAGCAGGGCTATGGCGGCTATTCCTATGACGGACGTTGGGTTGCGGTTGCCCGCAATATCATCGACCATTTCCGCCTGCAGCCGGGCGATCGCGTTCTCGATATCGGTTGCGCCAAGGGTTATCTCGTCAACGATCTGATGGAGGCGCTGCCGGGCCTCGATGTTTGGGGCCTCGATATTTCCCATTATGCCTTGACGCATTGCCATGCCGGGATGGCCCGGCGCCTCGTCCAAGGGAGCGCGGACGCCTTGCCGTTTCCGGACAATTGCTTCCGGCTCGCGCTTTCGATCAACACGGTCCACAATTTGGATCGAGCCGCTTGCGTGACGGCGCTTCACGAAATGAGCCGCGTTTCCCCCCGGGGCGGCTTCGTGCAGGTGGATGCCTATCGGACGGCGGACGAAAAGCGAATTTTCGAGGATTGGATGTTGACGGCGCGGACCTATTGCACGCCGGATGAATGGCGGCAGGTTTTCGCCGAGGCCGGGTATCGCGGCGATTGCTATTGGACAATCTTGAAATCGGACGGCGCGGCTTTATAGCTATTCCGCGTCGACCAGAAGCGCCGCGCCACGGCCGGCGCGTCAAGCGGCCGCAGGCTGAAAAACCAGTAGGCGATCTCGCCGAGATATTTCGCGCGACGATAGGCACGGCCCCACCAGCCTCGATCGGCGATGTCGGCCTGTTGCAGACGCACTTTCAGCATGAGGCGCCGCGCGCCGAACATATATCTCCCATGCCAGCGCCGGATATAGCGCTGCGGAAAGACCGAAGCGAACTCGCCCCCCATAAGACGAACGGTGTTGTTCGCCACCTCCTCGGCTTTGCTCAAATCGGCCGCGACGTTCCATGAGAATCCTCCTTCCATTCGCCGCCATGCGCCGAGAGGCTCGGGAATGAAGCAGGCTCCGTATTTCAATGCCAACGCACGCGCGATGAAGCCGTCGGTGAAGCTCCGCGGTTCGGGGCGAAAGCCCCCCGCCTCGAGCAGAAGGCGGCGCCGAAATATCACGGTGTTGCCGTGGATCCAGCTGTCGTCCCGCTGGAGCAGTCGCTCGACCAGCAAGGGCGACATATAGCCGGCCCGATGCAAAGGCACCGCCCCGGGCATGAGTCCGAGCATCCGGCCCTCGGCGTCGATCAATGTCGAGCGCGCCGACGAGAAGGCTGCCGCGGGGAATTGCTCGAGGATCGATCCGCTACGGCTGAAAAGCCCCGGCAAGACCATGTCGTCGGCGGCGCCGAAATAAATGAGATCGCCGCGCGCCATTCCGAGGCCGGCGTTCAAGGCCGCGATCACGCCTTGATTGCGCTCGTTGGGCACCAACCGTGCGTGAGGATGCCCGGCAATGAGAGATTGGATGATCGCGATGCTGTCGTCGGTCGATGCATCGTCGATGAGGATGATTTCGTCGGGTTGGCGATCCTGCGAGAGCAGAGCGCGCAGCGCGGAAGGCAGGAATCGCGCATGGTTATAATTGGGAACGATGACCGAAAGCGATGTCATGCCTCACGGCCTCTGCGAGGCCGGCGGCACTCGCTTTTCGGAGAGATCGGCCGGCTGGCCGTCGGCGGGCTTGCTCCAGTTGAAGCGAATGATCGAAAAATCCTTTCGATCGACCTCGACGCTGTGTCCTTCTTCGGCGAGGCGCTGTGCCACGTCGTGGCAGGTGCAGCTATCGCCGGCGCTGCAACTGGGCAGTCCCGGCGGCGGGCTGTGGAACCAGGTGACGTCATAATGGCCCGGACGCATGGCGCTGAAGATCGTGTTGTCGCAAAGATAGTAATCGGGACGCCCGTATTTTTGCGCGTTGGCCCAATCCGCGAAGTGGCGATTGCGGATATTCGAATCCCCTGCCGCCGGCGGATTGCTATCGGTCAGGTAAGTCCATCCGCGCGTATAGTACCACGTGATGGGACTATCGGTGCTGGTGAGAAACGAAGCGCCGCGATAGGGCGCGTGCGAGAGCAGCGCCGCGTAAGGCGGAGACTGCGGCGGATGTCCCGCGAGAGAGATGCAAAACCACGCCGCGTAGAGCAAGCCCGCACAGGATGCGGCAAAAAGTTGATCTGGATCGCCTATCCCCCGACGTGAGGCGAAGAGGCGCAATTTCTCCACCGCACTCGGGAGTGCGTGTGGCTTCCAGGCGAACAGAATGCCGATCGCTCCGAGCGCGCCGGCGGCAAACAGCGTCAGAGCGTAACGCATCGAGTAGCGCGCGAGCACGGTCGGCGCAGCGGAATGATAGTGCGCCATGACAACGAGGCCCGGTACGATGAGGGCCGGCAACGCCACGCGCAGGGACAACAGCAGGATGCGTCTCGCGCTCGCGTATCGGGATGCCAGGGCGTCTCCCGGTCCTGCCGACGAGACGCTCAGGATCCCTGCGGGCGATCCCGCAACGACGAGATTGAAGGCGGCGATGCCGAGAGCGACCGCGGCGGGAAATCCGTAAATGGCGGCGCCCGACCGGGCGAGGGAGACGAAAGGCGCGCAAAGACATGCGAGAAGCGTCACGGCAAGTCCAACTGCTCGGCCGCGCGACTCGAGCCAGGTGCCGATCGCCGCTGTCAAGCCATGCCAGGAGAACCGATGCCGCCGAGCGAGGAAGAGAAGGTGGATCGCCAATCCGGCGGTGCTCATTTCCGGAAGCGGCAGAGGCGGACGCGCCTGGCCGATGACGAAGATGAGAGTCGTGGAGGGAAAGACGGCGCCTTCGATGAGCAGGGCGAGCCAGAGCACGGTGACGAAAACCAGCATTCGCGCGAGCGGCGAAGGGGCTGCATCGTGCTGGCGGAGCCTTGCGAGCGGAATGGCGGCCGCCGCGCCGGCGAGCGCAACCGTTTGCAGCGGCAGGATCCCGAGAAATGCCAGCACGCCGGCGATGAGCAGGACCCACCATGTCCAACGCGACAGTCCGAACGTCCCGCAGCTGCGGGCCATCGTCATCACGGTGATGCCGAGGAAACCCGGCCAGAGCGGGCCCATGGTGAGGGCGGGCGCCACCGCGAGGGCGGCGAGGAGATCCGCGAAATTCAAAGTTTGTTGCACGGAGCCGAGCCCCAGCACTACGTGATGCTGCTGATAGGTCTGGAATGCCGACAGTGCGTCGAACGCCCCTCCAATTCCCATCCGGCCGAGATAGGTCACGTCGAGATCGCGCAGGAAGAAGTCCCAGCCGACCGCCGAGACGACGGCGGCTTCGTAGGCGAGGAGCGCCGCCGCCGCCGGAGCCATCACCCAAAGGAGGTATGACCTCAGGGGCAGCTTGCCCTGGGCGTAGGCGCTCCAGAGAAAGAGAAAGGCGAAAAAGAAAACCGCAAACCCCCAGTCCGACACCATAATCGTCGCGGACAGGGCGGCGATGGCGAGCTTCGTGCCGCGATTTTCCAAGGGCCGGTCGCGGGCGAGGATGCCGAGAGCGAGCCAAAACCAGACATAGAGCAAGCCGCGCAGGAGATCGCCCAAGTTGTAGTAAAAGGCGTTATAGGCGAGAGCGAGGAAGCCGATCGCGCCGAGTGCGAACCAGCCCGAAAACAGTCGGGACAAAGCCACATAGCCATAGGCCAGGGCGACGATTCCGATCAGGGCGGTGATATAGACCTGTTGCTCCAGCGGGATGCGGCTTTCGATCAGCAAAAACGACAGCAATTGGCTCGGAAGATTGGGGCTATGCGTATAGTAGAAGGGATGCGCCGCCGGGTCGGGCGATGGCGACAAATCTTGGACGAACAGGCTCGTCAGGTTGTGGATGTTGGAAGCCGCGAGGTAGACGGCGTGGCTTTCGCCGGCGTCCTTGGTGAAAAGCGCGCCGCCGCCCCACAGCCATAGGCCCGATACGACAATGAGCAACGCCAACAGCAACTGGCAGGCCAGCCGGGCGTGTCGCTGCTGCGTTTCGGGCTGATCGTCGCCGTCGCGCAACCCGTGGCGGATGATCGTGACGATGGCCACCGCGGCGACGGGGCATAACGCCAGCGCCAGATGAAATTCCCAGCCTACCGCTAGAGTTGTGAGCGCGAGAACGATATAAAGCGGCGTCATTGAGTGCACGTATCGTCGCGGGCGAGTGCCGGGAGCTCTGATGTCGGCAGTTCCTTTTTGGCTAAGGAACATCGGACAATACACTATCTGTCAAGGAGCGGCGCCGCAGGCCCCGGCTGTGGTCATCGCCGCTCCAGGAGCACATGAAGCAACCCGCCTCCGCTCGACCGGATGACACGCGGACATTGCTCGCGAGCGAGCGTGACATTGTGATCGCGACTCGTCATTCGACAGATTGACGAGCCGAGATGGTGCCACTACGTTTTTCTCCTATTGGGTGTTGATTCGGCCCGGAGCCAGCCAGATTGAGCCACGCCACAACCTATTTCGATCAGGTCAGTCGAATCGCGAAGCGAATCGACACCTCGCGCATCGACACGATGGCGGAGGCGCTGGTCCAGCTGCGCGAGCGCGGCGGGAGGCTGTTCATCATTGGTGTCGGCGGCGGCGCCGGACATTGCGGGCACGCGGTCAACGACTTCCGGAAGCTCTGCGGTATCGAAGCCTATGCGCCGACCGACAACGTGTCCGAGCTCACGGCGCGGGCCAACGACGAAGGCTGGGAAACGGTCTTTGCAGGGTGGCTTAAGGTCAGCCGGCTCTCGAACAGCGACGCCGTGCTGGTATTTTCCGTCGGCGGCGGCAACGCAGAGCGCAATGTCAGCGTCAACATTATCCGGGCGCTCGATTTTGCCCGCTCTTGCGGCGCGGCGATTTTCGGAATCGTCGGCCGCGACGGTGGCTACACTGCCAAGATCGGAAACCTGGTCGTCATTATCCCGACCGAGGACGAGAGGCTTGTCACCCCGCACACGGAAGGGTTCCAGGCGGTCGTCTGGCATTGCCTTGTCTCGCATCCGAAACTTCAGCGTCAAGCGACGAAGTGGTGAGCGTCTTCTGTCTGTGTTTGCGGCTTCGGAATACGATCCGGGAACGGGGGTATGAATGGTCCAGGCGAACGCGTTGAAAATTAAACTTTTCGCCGACGGTGCCGATCTCGACGGTATCAAGGCGATGTACGCGAATCCCCTGATCAAGGGATTCACGACCAATCCGACCCTGATGCGCAAGGCCGGGGTGGAGGATTACGAGGCCTTCGGCCGGGCGGTGCTTGCGGCCGTGCCGGATCGTCCGGTTTCGCTGGAAGTCTTTGCCGACGATTTCGACACGATGATCGAGCAGGCACGGACGATCGCCAGTTGGGGCCGCAACGTCAACGTCAAGATCCCGGTATCGACGACGGCAGGGCAATTCTCGGGCCCCGTGATCAAAAGCCTCGCCCAGGACGGCATCGTGCTCAACATCACCGCGATTATGACGCCCGAGCAGGTCGCGGCCGTGGCCGACTGCCTCGATCCCGATGTTCCCGCGATTGTCTCGGTTTTCGCCGGACGCGTCGCCGACACCGGACGCGATCCGGTGCCGCTGATGCAACGTTGCCGCGATGCGCTGCGGGGCCGGCGCAAGGCCGAGCTTCTCTGGGCGAGCCCGCGCGAACTGCTGAATATTTTCCAGGCCGACGAAGTTGGCTGCCACATCATCACCGCCACCAATGACTTGTTGGCGAAGCTGCCTCTCGTCGGCAAAAACCTCGATCAATATTCGATCGAAACGGTTAAGATGTTCTATCGCGATGCACAGGGGGCGGGTTACGCGATTCGCGCGGCGGCCAAGGTTTGACGCCGCGCTGCCAACGCAAAGGATGCACGAGTGAGCAAAATTTTCGATAAGGTTTTTGTCACCGGAGGCGCCGGCTATTGCGGCTCCTTGCTCGTGCCGCAGCTGTTGCGAAGCGGCTATAAGGTCACGGTTTTCGATACGCTGTTTTTCCGCGATTTCTTCCTGCCGAAAGACAATCCGAATCTCAAGATCGTGCGCGGCGACATTCGCGATACCGCACGGCTTGCCCGCGCCGTCGAAGGGCATGACGCCTTCATCAGCCTCGCCTGCATTTCGAACGATGCGAGCTTCGAGCTCGATGAAAAACTGTCGACCTCGATCAATATGGACGCCTTCGAGCCGATGGTGAAGGCGGCGAAAGAGGCTGGGGTGAAGCGCTTCGTCTATGCCTCGTCCAGCTCCGTCTACGGCGTTTCCGACCAGCCCCACGTCACGGAAGATCATCCCCTGGTGCCGCTCACGCTCTACAACAAATACAAGGGTCTCTGCGAGCCGATCCTCCAGCGCTATTGCGATGATCGCTTCACCGGGGTCATCTTCCGTCCCGCGACGGTCTGCGGTTATGCGCCGCGGCTGCGCCTCGATCTCTCGGTCAACATCCTCACGAACCACGCCGTCACCAACAATAAAATTACCGTCTTTGGCGGCTCGCAGCTGCGGCCCAACCTGCACGTCCAGGATTATTGCGATGCCGTCGAGCTGTTTCTCGCGGCGCCCGGGGACAAAGTGCAGAAAGAAATCTTCAACGTCGGCTATCAGAACATGTCGATCATGGAAATCGCGCTTCTGGTCAAGAAGGTCGTCGCCGAGGAATTTCCCGAGCGTGCGGAGATCGACATCGTCACGACCCCGTCCGACGATTTGCGGTCGTACCATATCGATTCGAGCAAGGTTTATCGCGTGCTGGGATATCGGCCGAAATACTCCGTCGAGGACGCCATTCGCGGGCTTTGCGCCGCGTTTCGCGAAGGCAAGATCCCGAACACCATGCAGGATGATTGGTATTACAATATCCGCACGATGAAAAAGCTCGCCGTGAAATGAACGCCAAACCCACCGCCGTTGTCACGGGAGGCGCGGGCTTTATCGGATCTCACATGGTCGACCTGTTGGTGGACGAGGGCTTTCAAGTCCGCGTCATCGACAATCTTGTTGGCGGCCGCGAGACCAATCTTGCGCATCACGCGAACAACGCCGACGTGAAATTCGACCGCAGCGATATTCGCGCGCTCGAGCCGGGCGCCGCGCTTTTCGACGGCGCGCGCTATGTTTTTCACTTCGCCGGGATCGGCGATATCGTGCCCTCGATCGAGCATCCGAGCGAATATATGGCGACCAACGTACAGGGCACGGTGCGTGTGCTGGAATGCGCGCGGGCGGTGAAGGCGGAGAAATTCGTCTACGCCGCCTCGTCGTCGTGCTACGGGCTTGCCGAGGTTCCGACGCGCGAGGATCATCCGATCCGCCCGCAATATCCCTATGCGCTTTCTAAATATCAGGGCGAGCAAGCCTGCTTCCATTGGCATCGAGTCTATGGATTGCCGGTCAATTCGATCCGCATCTTCAATGCCTATGGCACGCGCTCGCGGACGTCGGGAGCCTATGGCGCAGTCTTCGGCGTTTTTTTGCGCCAAAAGCTAGCGAACAAACCCTTCACAGTGGTCGGCGACGGCAGCCAGCGCCGCGACTTTGTCTATGCGAGCGACGTCGCGGCAGCGTTTCTCGCGGCGGCGCGCACGCACAAGACAGGCGAAATGTGGAATCTTGGCGCGGGCGCGCCGCAGTCGGTCAATCGCCTGGTGGAGCTTATGGGCGGGACCACGGTATCCATTCCGAAACGCCCGGGCGAGCCGAACGTCACCTTCGCGGATATTGCGAAGATCACTCGCGACCTGGGCTGGAGTCCCAAAATATCCTTCGAGGAAGGCGTGGCACGCATCCTCGCCAATATCGAATACTGGCGCGAGGCGCCGTTGTGGGATCCGGGCTCGATTGCCAAGGCCACGGAGACCTGGTTCCAATATCTCGGCTCGGACGCAGGACGCGGTGAAGAGGTAAGATGATCTCCGACCTCACCCTCAAATACCAACACAAGATCAAGACCGCCGACGAGCTCGCGCAGATTCTCGGCAGGCGGCCGCGGAAGAACAAAGTCATCATGTGCCACGGCGTTTTCGACGTGGTCCATCCCGGGCACTTGCGGCACCTCATCTATGCCAAGGACAAAGCCGACATCCTCGTTGCGAGCCTGACCGCCGACCGGCATATCGCGAAAGGCACCTTCCGCCCGCATGTTCCGCAGGATTTGCGCGCGCTCAGCCTGGCCGCGTTCGAGGTCGTCGATTACGTGCTGATCGACCCCAACGATACGCCGCTCGAAAATATACGCTGCCTGCAACCCGATTTCTTCGCCAAAGGATACGAGTACAACGCAACGGATATTCATCCCAAAACCCAGGAGGAGATCGATGTCGTCCTGAGCTATGGCGGCGAAGTCATTTTCACGCCGGGCGACATCGTCTACTCCTCCTCGCGCCTCATCGAGGCCGCGCCGCCGAACATCGGCACCGAGAAACTGATCACCCTGATGGACAAGGCGGGCATCACCTTCGATCAGTTGCGGAACGTCCTTCCGCGGTTCGCCGGCAAGCGCGTCCATGTCATCGGCGATACGATCGTCGATACGCTCACGCGCTGCGCGATGATCGGGGGGCAAACCAAGACGCCGACGATGAGCGTCCTGTTCGAGGAGAAGCAGGATTTCATCGGTGGTGCGGCGATCGTCGCCGAGCATCTCCGTGCAGCGGGTGCGGAGGTCGTGTTCTCGACGGTTTTGGGCGACGATGCGTATCGCGCATTCGTCGAGCAGGATCTCGGCAAGCGCGGCGTCGAAGTGCGCGCCGCCATCGATCCGACGCGTCCGACCACGAACAAGAATGCGGTGGTGGCGGATGGCTATCGCCTCCTCAAGATCGACACGCTCGACAACCGCAGCATCTCGGACGAGATCCAACGCAAGCTTGTGGATTCGATCGCGACGATCGAGGCCGACGCGGTGGTCTTTTCGGATTTCCGGCATGGGATTTTCAATCGCCGCACCATCCCGGCGTTGATCGGCGCGATCCCGGCGGGAGCATTCAAAGTCGCGGACAGCCAGGTGGCGAGCCGCTGGGGCAACATTCTGGAATTCCAGAAATTCGACCTCATTACGCCGAACGAGCGCGAAGCGCGGTTTGCTTTGGCGGATCAAGATTCCGGGGTCGGGCCGTTGACTGGCCGGCTCTACGAAGAGGCGGCGTGCAAGGTGCTGATGCTGAAGCTTGGTGATCGCGGCGTCATCACCTGCCGCTCGAACGCTTATGACTCGCTCGATTCGTCTTTCGTCGTCGATAGCTTCGTCGATCATGTCGTCGATGCGGTCGGTGCGGGCGATGCGCTTCTCGCCTATGCGACGCTCTCGATGCTGGTCACCGACAGCGATCCGGTTGTCGCGACCATCATCGGGTCGATGGCGGCCGCCGCCGAATGCGAGGCGGATGGCAATATACCCGTGCGGCCCGATGACGTGCTCGCGAAGGTCACGGCCATCGAAAAGCGCGCCCGCTATGAATCATGACGGCGTTCCGCGTTATCGTCGCAGGTCTGGGGGTTCAAGGATATAAGCGGCGGAAATTCGCCGGCGCCGATTTCGTCGCCGCCGCCGACCCGGTAAATCCCGAAGCACAATACAAGTCGGTGCAGGACGTTCCGCTCGACTCGTATGACGCGGTTCTGGCCTGCATCCCGGATGAGCCGAAGGTCGGCCTATTGCGCCACGTTCTGTCGAACGGCAAGCACGTGCTTGTCGAAAAGCCGCTATGGGCCCCCCACGACCAAGATATCACCGCGCTGGAGCGGTTGGCGCGGGAGAAAGAGGTGGTCTGCTACACCGCCTATAATCACCGCTTCGAGCCGCACTACCTGCGCATGCGGGATCTCATCGTGTCGGGAGAGTTGGGACAGATCTACTCCTGCCGCATGTTCTATGGGAATGGCACGGCGCGTCTCGTTCGCGAATCGGCGTGGCGCGACCAGGGTGCTGGCGTTCTGCCGGATTTGGGCTCGCATCTCCTTGACACGTGCCGGTTTTGGTTCGGGCCGCTCTCTGATACGTTCCGTACGATTTCCGTCAATCGGTTCGAAAACAAAGCGCCCGATCACGTCATCGTCGCCTCGGACGGGATGAAGCCGCGCATCGAGCTGGAAATGACCCTGCTCATGTGGCGAAACCACTTCACCTGCGACATCCTTGCCGAGCGCGGCACCGCGCATATCGAGTCCTTATGCAAATGGGGGCCTGCGACGTTTCGCAAGCGTATGCGCGTGCTGCCCTCCGGCCGTCCGCCTGAGGAGGCCTCGACTCTCGTTCAAGACGACCCGACCTGGGCGGCCGAATATGCGCACTTCAAGCATCTCTGCCTGACCGGCGCGAAGACCGATCTTTCGACCGATCTCTGGCTGCAGCAGACCTTGCGGCGTCTCGGGGAGTCCTGCCGATGAGCAATGCGGTCGTCGGCTTTGCCGGAATGACTCATCTCGGCCTTGTCTCGGCCGCCGCCACCGCCGCGCATGGCTTTGCCGTCATTGCTTATGACGCCGACGCCGAATTGATCGAGGCGCTCGGCACGTTTCGGCTGCCTGTCGTCGAGCCCGACCTTGACGAAATGCTGGCGGACAACGGCCGGCGTCTGACGTTCACGTCCAATCCGCAGGATTTGTCCGCGTGCGATGTCGTCTACATCTCCGTCGACGTTCCGACGGACAATGACGCGCGTAGCGATCTCGGCGCCGTCCGCGGGCTTGTCGATGCGATTGCCTCGCGCCTCGGTCGGGATTCGGTGCTTGTCATCCTGTGCCAAGTGCCGCCCGGTTTCACGCGCGCGATATCCGGTGTGCCGCAAGAGCGCCTGATCTATCAAGTGGAGACGCTGATCTTCGGTCGTGCCGTCGAACGGGCGATGCATCCCGAGCGGTTTATCGTCGGATGCTCCGATCCGGCTAAGCCGCTGCCGCCGAAATACGAGGGGCTGCTGAAGGCGTTCGATTGCCCGATCCTGACCATGCGCTATGAAAGCGCGGAACTCGCCAAGATCAGCATCAATGTCTGTCTCGTCGCGTCGGTGTCGGTCGCAAACACGCTCGCCGAGGTCTGCGAAGCAATCGGCGCGGATTGGGGCGAAATCGTTCCGGCGCTGAAGCTGGATAAGCGCATCGGGCCGCACGCTTATCTGGCGCCCGGCCTCGGCATTTCTGGTGGAAATCTGGAGCGCGATTTGCGCACCGTCCTGAATATCGCTGCGCGCGAGAAAACGGATGGAGGCGTCGTCGAAGCGTGGCTGCGCAATTCCTCCCATCGCAAGGCTTGGTGCTGGCGCGTGCTGCACGGTCGGCTCATCGTCCAAAACGCGCGCGCGCGAATTGCCGTGCTCGGCCTTGCCTACAAGGAAAATACCCACTCGACCAAGAATTCGCCGTCGCTCGCGTTGCTGGCGCGCCTCCAAGAATTCGAAAATCTCGAAATCTGCGTTCACGACCCCGTCGTCGCTCCTGACGTGGTGCCCTTCGCCACGGGAGCGGAGACGCCGCTCGTTTGTGCCGACGATGCCGACGCCCTTGTCATAGCGACGCCGTGGCCCGACTATCGCGAGCTCGAGCCGGCGGAGTTGGCGCGGCGCATGAGAGGCCGATTGTTGATCGATCCTTACCGCCTCCTCGATGGCCGTGCCGCCGCGAAGGCGGGCTTCGAATATCACGCCCTCGGCATGGCGCCGCTCTTCCCCTGACAATCATGTTGCAGCATCTCAGTCCTCATGCCCTAAAGCCAAGCCGCGTCGTGGTGATCGGCGCACATGGCTTCGTCGGTCGCGCCATCCTTCGCCGGCTGGAACGGGATGGGGTATCCGCTCTGGGACTCGCTCGTCCGGATGTCGATTTGCTGGCCGCGGACGCAGCGGACCGGTTGGCGGCGGTGTTGCGGCCCGAAGATTCCGTCGTCGCCGCCGCGGCGATGGCGCCTTGCAAGGACGGCGACATGCTGCGGGACAACGTTACGCTTGCGCTCGCCCTGGCGCGTGCCTGCGCCCGCGCATCGGTCGCTCATCTCGTCAATGTGAGCTCCGACGCGGTCTACGCCGATTCCGCATCGCCTTTGACCGAATCCTCGCCCATGGCGCCCGATACGCTGCACGGCGTGATGCATCTGGCGCGAGAGCTGATCTTCAAGACGGAGATCAAATCGCCGCTGGCGATGTTGCGGCCAAGCCTCATCTACGGTGCGGGCGATCCGCACAATGGCTATGGCCCCAATCGCTTTCGAAGGCTGGCCGCGCAGGCTCGACCGATCGTTCTCTTCGGCGAGGGAGAAGAGCGCCGCGACCATGTCTTGATCGACGATATGGCGGAGCTTGCGGCGCGGGTGATCTATCGGCGCTCCATCGGCGCGCTCAATATCGCGACCGGCGTCGTGACCTCGTTTCGCGATATCGCTGAGGCGGTCGTGAAGCTTTCCGACAATCGGGTACCCATCGAGGCGAGCCCACGACAAGGGCCGATGCCGCACAATGGCTACCGCCCGTTTGACATCGCCGCGTGCCGGGCGGCGTTCCCCGATTTCGTTTACGTCCCGCTGCTGCAGGGTCTCGAAAAAGCGCAACGCGACGAGACGAAATGACTATCGGCGGCGACGCCTTTCTCGGCGATCCATCCGTCCTCCATCCGGGCAATGCTGCCGCGGCGATCATTTTAACCCCGGACGATCGGTACCTTCTGCAGCTGCGCGACCCCAAGCCCGGAATTTTCTTCCCGAACTGCTGGGGTTGCTTCGGCGGAGGCGTGTCTCCGCCGGACGAAGGCGCTCAAGACTGCCTTCGGCGGGAAATCGAGGAGGAGCTGGGCATCGCGCTGGGGCCGGACGAGGTTTCCTATTTCAGCAATTTCACCTTCGATCTTTCCTTCTGTAGCGTCGGCGTTATTTATCGCACCTTCTACGAAGTCCGATTGAGCGAGCGTCAATTTTCGAGCGTCGTTCTCGGTGAAGGCGCCGCCATGCGCGCCTTCGGTCGCGCCGCGCTGCCAACGCTGCGTCTGACGCCCTATGACGCCTTCGCTTTATGGCTGCACGACAATCGCCGCCGGTTGAGTCCGGCGCCGATCCCGGAATGAACGGCCCAAACCCCTCGCGGGCGATTTGACTATCCGAAAGCGTTTCGTGCCGCGCGCTCGCACAGTGCCGCCAGCGATTCCGGCCTGTATCCCGTCGCCGCGCGAAGCTTCTCGATCGAGAGCGTCAAATCGAGAGGGCGAGCTTCCAAGAAGCGAAAGTCGCGCAGGCTGCAGCGCTTGATGAGCGGCTTTATGGTTCGGTGACGGGCGGCGGCGGCGGCGAGCATGTCCAGGAGTTCGATTCGGCTGACCGCCTCGCCGCCGCCCAGGTTGAAAATGCCGCTTGTGCCCTTTTCGGCGAGTTGGCGTATCGCAGTGACAACGTCGTCGATGCCGAGCGGGCAAAAGCGCTGGTCCGTGGCGCAGGCGATGGCGTCGCCTTCCGCGAGGGAGCGGATCCAGGGGCCGAGCACGCCGCCTTGCGCGAGATCGGGGTCAAGGACCTTGGCAATCCGCAAGGCGACAAACGGTTGGCCGCGGCGCGAGAGATGGCGCTCGATCTCGAGCTTTTGCCGGCCATAGGTGAGAATCGGCTCGGCCGCGTCGCTCTCGCGCCAATCGCCGCGGCTGCCGTCATAGACGGCGTCGCTTGATGCGAAGATCGGAACGATGTCGTGCCGCAAAAGTCCTTCGATCGCGCGAACGACGCCGTGAACGTTGACCGCCCTGCTCTCCGAGACATTGCGTGCGCAGTCATCGATGTTGACGATCCCGCCGAGAATCAGCCCGTGCGTAAATCGTCTGCCGGTGCGGGCGATCATGTCGCCAAGATCGTCCGCCGCGAGATCGAACGCGGCTCCTCCCGGAAAAGCCCGCCGATGATACGTGCCGATCGCACGGTCGGGGCCGAGGCGGCGCAAGAACCGTTGGCCAATGAGGCCGGATGCGCCGATGACCAAGAAATGCGCCGAATCAGCCAAGTTGACGATCCTTTTCAGGGCCATTCGGATCTATTATAGGGCTCGAAGCCGATCTCTTCCAAAAGGTGCGAATGTCTCGAGCGGTATTTCTGGATCGCGATGGCGTGTTGATCCGCAACGAGATTCGAAACGGCAGACCTTACGCCATCACCGACGGCGAGCCGGTCGAGATCATCGCCGGCGTCAAAGAGGCGTGCGCGTCGCTCGCGGCCGCGGGGTTTCTGCTCATCATGATCACGAATCAGCCCGACGTCGCCACGGGACGCACCTCGCTGGGCTTTGTCGAGAGCACCAATGCCTATTTGGCCCGCGAGCTTGGCCTCGACGATGTGCAGGTTTGCCTGCATAGCGACGAGGCAGGGTGCGAATGCCGGAAGCCCAAGGCCGGAATGATTCTTGCCGCGGCTGCCAAATTCAACATCGATCTGCCGGCAAGCATCATGGTCGGCGATCGCTGGCGCGATATCGAGGCGGGAAAGCGTGCGGGCTGCCGCACCATCTTGATCGATTATGGGTACCTTGATCGCCAAGCGCCGCCCTCCGATCATGTAGCAAAGTCGCTCCTCGCAGCTGCCGAATGGATTCGCGGAAGTCACCTGAAGGGAGAATGATGAACCGCTGGGATGATTACCTGCGCTCCTC
>Ga0134126_10000966_pt1 | contig 36526 bp, 40 predicted proteins | sample KB31752_FD_96881 | JGI IMG/M metagenome (GOLD analysis project Ga0134126, IMG submission 96881) | Terrestrial soil microbial communities with excess Nitrogen fertilizer from Kellogg Biological Station, Michigan, USA - KB3-175-2 | ecosystem: Environmental > Terrestrial > Soil > Unclassified ...
ATAATTGATACAACAACAGCAATATGATTATCTGCTATTTCAATTCTCGTGTCTCAAATCTCATATCTCAATATGACCTTCGAAGAGTTTTTTAAAAAGAAAAGAATCGACCTGGTGGCTTTGAAAAAAGCTGATCCGGCGTTATTTTCTGAATTTAACACCCATTATGAGCAAATGGGCGAAAAAAGTTTCGATCACACCAAAAAATACTGGTTTAATAACCTTCGCCGCAAGTTTTTGCTGCCGCCTGAGATAAAGACAGAAAAACCCCGTATTGAAAACCCTTTGGCCGAACAGACGATAACCGACAGCTTAACTGAAGCCGCGGTGACCCCATCGCCGAAATTGGGTTTCGTTCCCAAATTCAAGGCGGCCAGTATGCCGAAGCCATCAAATGCTGACGAGAAAAAAGAAAGTCCTAAAATTTCCCAGGAGGACGAGAAAGCCACCGTTAAACCGGCTTACAAACCGCGGTTCAATATGAAAAATATACCGCCCAAACCACCGGCGGAATAATTAAAACGTGTTTAATTTGAACGTATGGCTTCAACAGGGTCCATCCTCGAAGCGGCATAAGCCGGTACAATACCCGAGATCACTCCAATAGTTACAGAAGTGCCGATACCGATAATTACGTTTTTAATATCGAGTACCACCTGTATATCGGCGGCAGCGCTTACCAGCGCGGTAGCACCATATACCAAACCCAGGCCTACCACTCCGCCCATCAGGCATAGAATGATACTTTCGATCAGGAACTGTAGTAAAATAAAGTAGCTTTTAGCCCCAAGCGATTTTTGAATCCCAATAATATTGGTACGCTCCTTTACCGACACGAACATGATATTGGCAATACCAAATCCGCCTACCAGGATAGAAAAAAGACCAATGATTAATCCTACGGTATGCAAAACAGTGAAAACTTTATCCAGCTGATTTGAAAGCAATGATGTTTTATTCAGCGAAAAATTATCTTCCTCGCCAGGCCTTAACCGTCGGATGGAGCGCATCAAACCTTCCATTTCACTCTCTACTTCAACATCTTTAACGCCGGGTTTACCCCGCACAATAATATTGGGCTGGCGGCTGGTATTTTCAACGTCGATAAGGTTTTTTGCGTAATTCAGCGGTAACAATATTTGCTTATCAGCGGATATGCCCAGCATATCGTTTCCTTCTTTTTTGAACACGCCAATAACCGTTACATTCCGGCCCATAATTTTTAATTGCTTTCCAACGGCTCCGCCGTCAGGAAACAGATCCTGCGCTATATCAAATCCTATAATGGCCGCAGGGCTGCCGGTTCTTGATTCCAGGTCGGTAAAATATCGTCCTTCGGCCAGGTCAAAGTTCCACGTTTTATCGTGGTCCTGCGTAGCGGCATCAATTTCAACGCCGTCAACCGTATGGCTTTTATATCTTATAATACGGTTATCAATGGTAATTTCGTAGGATATCGCTTCAGCTGTCTGGCTGCGCTTCTGAAGCTCATCGAACTCCCTTAGCTTAGGGTCGGGGCGCTGCATATATTTCCACCAGGGGAAATCGGGGCCCCCTACCCAGGGCCATTTTTGTATATAGATACTATTGCTACCCAGCTTATTTACGCTTTTTTGCAGATTGTTACGTAACGTATCAACAGCCGAAAAAACGGATATGATGGTGAATATACCAATGGTGACTCCAACCAGCGAAAGAAAGGTACGCAGCTTATTTTGCCGCAATGCGTCATTTGCAAACAGAAAGCTTTCCCGGAAAAGTTTTAAAAATATCATCTTGATTTTATGATTTCACCGATTACCATTGATTGCACCGATGGTATTTTTTATTGTGCCGTTACAAATTAGATGCAGCTGCCGGAATTAAGTTACACTATTTTTGATTAATCATGATTATGCGACCGGTAATATATGAAAATATAAATAATCAACCGGTATAAACAAATTTATCCTTAAATTTGCGCCCTTGAAAATTCATATCCATACACATGAAATTATCTCAATTTAAATTCAATTTACCCGATTCATTAATCGCAAGCACACCCGCAAATATTCGCGACGAGTCGCGCTTGATGGTGCTGCACCGCGATTCGGGTAAAATTGAGCATAAAATTTTTAAAGATATATTGGATTATTTTGATGACAAGGATGTTATGATCCTGAATAACACCAAGGTATTTCCGGCGCGCATGTATGGTAATAAGGAAAAAACAGGCGCCACCATCGAGGTTTTTCTGCTTAGGGAGTTAAATAAAGAGCTGAGGTTATGGGACGTGCTGGTTGATCCGGCGCGTAAAATAAGAGTGGGCAATAAGTTATATTTTGGTGATGACGACCTGTTGATTGCCGAAGTGGTGGACAATACCACCTCGCGCGGCCGCACGATCAGGTTTCTGTTTGACGGTACCGACGAGGAGTTTCGCAGAAATGTGGAAATATTGGGCGAGACACCGCTGCCAAAATATATAAAACGCAAAGCTACGCCCGAGGATAAGGAGCGTTACCAGACCATTTTTGCCAAACATGAAGGCGCGGTTGCCGCACCCACCGCAGGGCTGCACTTTAGCCGCGAACTGATGAAGCGCCTGGAACTGAAGGGCGTGGAATTTGCCGAAGTAACGCTGCATGTTGGATTAGGGACATTCCGGCCGGTTGAGGTGGAAGACCTTACCAAGCATAAAATGGATTCGGAGCAATTTATTATTGAAGAAAAACAGGCACATATTGTAAACAGGGCCATTGAGCGCAAAAAAAGGGTATGTGCCGTAGGCACTACGTCGATGCGCGCTATCGAATCGGCGGTATCTGCAAATAAAACGCTGAAGCCTGCGAACGACTGGACGAGCAAATTCATTTTCCCCCCGTACGATTTTAGCATTGCCAATTCAATGATCACTAACTTTCATACGCCCGAATCAACATTGCTGATGATGGTATGCGCCTTTGGAGGATATGAGAATGTAATGAACGCTTACGAGGTGGCTGTTAAAGAAAAATACCGCTTTTACAGTTACGGCGATGCCATGCTGATGATCTAATAGATTTTGAGATACTATATTGGAGATATGACACTAAGAATCCTATCTTCAAATCTATATTAAAGCTGCAACCTCTTTGAAGTCAAATTAAATGACTGAATCAAATCTCAAATCTCATCCCGATGATTATCGGGACTCAAATCCCAAATCTCAAAATTACGCCATCATAGTTGCCGGCGGGTCAGGAACACGAATGGGCGCGGGGGTACCTAAACAGTTCTTGTTGCTGAATGGCAAGCCGGTTTTGATGCATACCCTCGAGGCATTTTATCATACTGCTGCTCACCCCCGGCTGGTTTTAGTGCTTCCGGCAAATTATCGTTCCCAATGGGAGCAACTTTGCGCGACCCACGACTTTCATATTCCATATGATTTGGTAACCGGCGGCGAAAGCCGGTTTCATTCCGTGAAAAATGCGCTTGATAGTATCGAAGATTCCGGCGATGCGCTGGTAGCCGTACACGATGCCGTTAGGCCGATGGTGGATAAGAAGATAATTGAAGAGTTATTCAGGCATGCCGGTAAACATGGAAACGCTATAACGGCAATTAAATCGCGCGACTCGGTGAGACAATTAAAAAATGGAGTTTCGGCAAGTATCGACCGAAATGAGATATACCTTGTGCAAACACCGCAAACATTTAAATTGTCGCAGTTAAAAAAGGCATACACACAACCATATGACAGTAAATTTACCGATGATGCCAGCGTTGTTGAGAGGGCCGGGATGTCAATTAACCTGGTTGAAGGAAGTTATCAGAATATTAAAATCACTTTTCCGGAGGATATCGCAATAGCGGAGGCTATATTAAAAACCCGTTTGGGTAAATGGTCATAGCTCACGGACAATTTATATAATTTTATATTTGCTTAGGGCCAACTGTTTAATTAACAATCTGTACCCGGTAAGCGATTGTCCATGAACTATGAGCCAACGGATCATGCCCTCCTGATCACTGCTAAAATTATTGCGATAACAGCGATCACTAATAACACGTGGATAAGCCCACCTGCCGAATAAAAAAAGAATCCAAATGCCCATCCTATGATAAGGATTACGGCAATGATGTACAATAAGCCATTCATTTTGAAAAGTTTTAGTTGATAATGATAATCTAACCAAAACCATTCCAAAAAGTTTTGCCAATAAAAAAAACCCTGCAAGGCAAGGTTTTTTTTATTGGTAGAGGTGAAGATTTAATACTCGTCCTCGTTAAAAAAGAAATCGTCCTTTGTAGGGTAATCAGGCCAGATTTCTTCGATGTTTTCATAGGGCTCACCATCATCTTCCAGTGCCTGCAAGTTTTCGATCACCTCGACAGGCGCTCCGGAGCGGATAGCATAATCAATCAATTCATCTTTCGTCGCAGGCCAGGGCGCATCCTCCAGATGTGATGCCAATTCAAGTGTCCAATACATATTCGTTAATTAATAATATACGTAATTTAATTTGCCGCAAAAGTATAATATTTTTAATTTGATTATCAATATTTTTTTTCATTTAATTGCGAGCCCCGTCAAAGCGTCAAATTACAAGTCAACAAGCGTTAATAGCGGTGTAAATTTATTTACGCGGTATCCATTGATTTTCAGCTATTTTATTTTCCATTGCTATTTTGCGGGCCAGCGTAAAAAGGTAATCGCTCAGCCTGTTAAGGTACATAATAACCTTTTCGTCAACCGGACTCTCTGCTGATAAATGGATCGTGACGCGTTCGGCGCGGCGGCATACACAACGGGCAATATGGCAAAATGAAATGGCGTTGCTGCCGCCCGGTAATATAAAATGCCTTAATTCGGGCAAAGCCTTATCCATCAGATCGATCTCTTCTTCAAGCAGCTTAATATCTGTTTCATACAGGTCGGGTATTTCCATCCGGGATTTTTCAGGATCAGCAGCCAACGACGAGCCGATGGTAAACAGCCTGTCCTGCACCTGCTTTAATATTTCTTTATCATGTGCGGTGATATCCTGATCATTTATTAACCCGATGTATGAATTAAGCTCATCTACCGTTCCATAACTCTCGATACGTATATGATGCTTGGCGACACGCGTACCTCCAATTAACGAGGTGATGCCTTTGTCGCCGGTTTTGGTATATATCTTCATTTCAATTTTGGAATTCGGATTTGTGATTTCGAATTTAGGATTTTGTATTCAAATTTAGCTTCTATATGGTAAAACATCCCACTTATACCAAACGTTAATTAGTTTTACATCTGCAAAACATTGTTCCAGTGAAGTATTTTCTTTTATCTGCCTTCATCTTATGCTTAAGTTCCGCTTGCGGCAACGATAGTCCGATCAAAAGAGCGGAACCCAAAATCGGCGTATCGCAATTTTTAAGCGAAAAACAGTTTGACGACCTGTTCCCGCTGCGGGATAAATTTTATAGTTATGCTGCCTTTATTAAAGCTATTAAGGAAATGAGCTTTATTGATGTAAAAGTAGTGCGAAGGGCCGCTTCAGTTTATCAGTTTACGCGTACGGATAAAAGGACCGGCAAGTCTGTGGTGATAAGGCAAGACCCTGACTGGAACGAAGAGTGGGCCAAAAAGAAACCCGACAGCAGCTATACCATAGATTACGGCAATTTTTGCACGGAAGGCGGTGTGCAAACCGCAAAAAAAGAACTGGCAGCTTTTTTCGCCCATATAGCTCATGAGACCCGGCATGGCGAAAACGAAAAATATAACGACGGCTTGATGCTGATCCACGAGAGCAACACATCCCTGCCATACATTGCCGAAAACGATACTTATCCGCCCGCACCGGGGAAAAAATACTATGGCCGCGGACCCATTCAGTTAAGCTATAATGGCAATTACGGTTATGCATCCGATTGTATCTTTGGAGATAAATACGTGCTCTTAAATAATCCTGCTCTTATTGAAACCGATGCAGTGGTTGCCTTTAAAACGGCTATCTATTTTTGGATGACGCCGCAATCCCATAAGCCATCGGCGCATGATGTGATGACCGGCAAATGGCATCCAAACGCAGCGGACAAAGCTGCGGGCCGCATTCCCGGTTTCGGAATGACCATTGACATCGTGAACGGCCCGGTAGAATGCAACAAGGGTGAAAACGTATATAGCATGAACGACCGCGTTGGCTTTTACCAGTATTTCCTGAAAAAGCTTGGCGCGAGCGATCTTAATTGCGTTTGTTCCTGCGGTAATATGAAGCCTTTTAATTAACGAACCACTGTTAGCGATGTACTTTTGGTAGTAATTAAGATAGTATCTTAAACCCCGCTTACGGATTGTTTTTAAAATAAATCTTCATCGGCAAAAAATAATGAGTTTTCCAACCCTCCTCGTACTTTTTACCGTCGGGCGGAAGATTTGAATGCGCCAGGGTGAACACTGTTTTACCGGGCCCGTCATCCTTCAGCGTTATTTCTATCATTGAATCCTCTTCATCATCCGAAAAATCGGCGGTCCGCCAGGTTTGAATGATCTTGGCATAAGGCACAAGTTCTACATTTTTACCGGAAATATAACCGTCGTACGCCGTAAACGAATCGCCCACTATTGTACTTGCTACGGCCATTTCAGCATTGGTCATTTTGCTGTGTTTTTCGCTGCTGAGCCAGGCTTCATAAACTGATTCCTTGCTGGCTGGCATAACATCGGAGACCGTAAAGAATAAAGCCATGGTTAGATTATTTTGCCTGATCGGCTAACAAGTTAAATTTACCTGCTTTTGTTTGAATTTCGCAATAACAACGCTGTTTTAATTCACCAACGGCAATTGAACGGATTTAATTACTTTAGTCGATCCGGAAACACTATGGAAAATTACCCTTTCGATACGGTCAACCTTGGTTGCGACGATATAGACCGCCTTTACGATATTTATAAAGCGCTCAAGTCAAAATTTAACATCGAGCTTACCGGGAACATCGATTTCGACTTAAAGCAATTCGAAGTGTTCAGGCATTATTTTAATGTCAGCCTGAGGGGTTCGTATGTAATTAAACATTTTGATAAGGAAAGCTATATCCTTTTTATCGAAACCCATACGAGGGCAATGGGGCAAAAAGGCGGCATCTATGATACTTATGAAAACCACACCTGGGCACTGGCCTATTTAAAACGCGATTTTGGCCGGGTGCTGATCAGGCGCGAAACGCTTACAGACAAGATCATCGAGCTGGTGCACCCGGTGGAGCTGGATTTTGAAGAGGATAAACCTTTTAGCGATACGTTTTACGTGCTGGTTAACGACCGTCAAAAGGCTGAGAACGCAATCGAGCGCAATTTCCGGAACGCGGTAATGGATATCAGGGAAGACGATTTTGTGATCGAAATTGTGGAACATACCCTGTTGATTGGCAACCAGCAGCCGGTTTCGCCCGAAAGGGCCATTTATTTGGCGGAGTTTGTGGCGAGGCTGAGTTCGATATGCTAAGTCCGTTATTATACCGCCGCGACATTTCTCTCCACCCGCTGGATATTGGTGTTGGCAAAATCATTTTCGATAAGGCCGTCGCGCATACGCACGATGCGGTGGGCGTGCAGGGCTATATCTTCTTCGTGTGTTACTAAGATAATGGTATTACCCTTCGCGTGGATATCTTCGATCAGTCCCATGATCTCGATAGAAGTTTTGGTATCCAAGTTACCGGTCGGCTCATCGGCGAGGATGATCGACGGGTTATTGATAAGCGCACGGGCCACGGCCACGCGCTGGCGCTGCCCGCCCGAAAGCTCGTTCGGCTTATGGTCGACACGGTTGCCGAGACCCACATTTTCGAGGGTGGTTTTTGCGCGCGCACGTCTTTTTTCTTTTCCTATACCTGCATAAACCAATGGAAGCGCGACGTTATCTAACGCAGTATTACGCGGTAATAGATTGAATGTTTGGAAAACAAAGCCGATCTCGGTATTGCGGATCTCGGCAAGCTCATTGTCGGTCATGTGGCTTACATTGTTACCATTCAGGATATACTCGCCTTTTGTAGGGGTGTCGAGGCATCCTAAAATGTTCATCAGCGTGGATTTGCCCGAGCCGGACGGGCCCATTAGCGCCACAAATTCCCCTTTGTTGATCGTCAGCGTAACAGATTTTATCGCGTGGATAATTTCAGTCCCGATCACATATTTGCGCCCGATATCTTTAAGGGTTATTAGTGGATCCATATTTTTTCTTGCTTTGACTGTATCGGGATGCTATATGTTACAGCGGCGCGTTTTTTTGTTCACGCCTGCTTCGTGCTTTATTTTTGATCGATCACCTTGGCCACCAAAAAATATTCGCTATCCTGTTTAGGGGCGTTCAACAAAGCTTCCTCATGGGTGATCTCCTGTTTAACCACATCTGCCCTCAAAACATTTACTTCATTTGTCATATATACCAGCGGTTGTATTCCGCTTGTGTCCAGTTCATTCAGTTTATCCATAAAACCAAGTATCCGGTTCATATCTTTGATCATGCCCTCTGTCTCGTCTGGCGTTAATTCCAGGCGGGCCAGGTGGGCTACTTTATCTACGATATCTTTATCAATGGTCATGCTGTTTCCAATTTGTGCTTAATAACGTCGTATACTTCATCGCGCAGGTTATCAGCGTCATCGAGCGTTAAGTGTGCCGTTTCGATGGGTTTGTGTACAAATATATCACAAATTCCGGGGCGGCTGCCATGCTCCTTCCCGGTATCCCACAATATCTTCCAGGTGTCTATAGAGGTTACCGGAAGGATGGGCACTTTTAACTCGATGGCCAGTCTAAACGCGCCGTTTTTAAACGGGTGCAATTTTGGCGGGTACTCCTCGGGGATGGTGGCCTCGGGAAAAATAACCACAGAAACGCCCTCTTTCAACTTTTCGGCGGCCGATTTGAAGGCGCGGAACGACGACATCCTGCTGTCACGGTTAACCGTAATATCTATCGTCCTGAAAAAGAAGCCCAGCACAAGGTTATCCAGCAGTTCTTCCTTGCCTATAAAACAAAAATTGTTCTTAGCGGCCATGCTTATCGACGACACGTCGAGGTTGGAGGTATGATTGCCGCAAATAATGTAGGTGCGCTTCCAGTCGACCGGTGTTTCATATCTAATCCTAAACCATATCCCCGAAATGGTGGTGCTTAAGTAAATGATGAGACGCCTGAACTGGTTGATGTATTTATACCTGGATTTTCTGCGGGATAGAAAATAGAGAACGGGCCATACAAGGATGAAGAAAAAAGCTACACTATACCTGTAAAAATGGGTGTGTATTCTTTTAATCACAAGTTTCATTGGCCCCAAAAGTAAAGAAATCCTTAACTTTCCGGCAAAGATTCTATCTTAATTTTACGCGCGGACAATGGCCATTCAGGCGCCGCCCGGACATCGAAATCAACATTGCAGCTATCCGAATTATAAAAAATACTTACTTTCGCCCCGATGGAAACTGTTGTTAGCGGCATACGATCGACCGGAAACTTACACTTGGGCAATTATTACGGAGCCATACAAAACTTCGTAAAAATGCAGAAGGAATATAACTGCTATTTTTTTATTGCCGACCTGCATTCGCTGACAACCCACCCTACCCCTGCCGATCTTCATGGTAATGTTAAGCAAGTGCTTGTAGAATACCTGGCGGCCGGCATCGACCCGGAGCGATCCACGATCTACGTTCAATCGGATGTGCCTGAAACATCGGAACTCTATCTTTACCTGAATATGAACGCTTACCTGGGTGAACTGGAGCGCAGCACGTCATTTAAAGATAAGGTTCGTTCACATCCTGATAATGTAAATGCCGGGTTGCTGACCTATCCGGTTTTAATGGCCGCCGATATTTTATTGCATAAAGCCACCAAGGTACCTGTTGGCAAGGACCAGGAGCAGCACCTTGAAATATCGCGCACTTTTGCCAACCGCTTTAACCGGCTTTATAACCGGGAGTTTTTCCCCGAGCCATATGCTTTCAATTTTAGTGAAAAGCTGGTAAAAATACCCGGCCTTGACGGAAAAGGCAAAATGGGTAAATCAGAAGGGGAAGGCAATGCTGTTTACCTGTCCGACTCGCCCGAAACCATTCGTAAAAAGGTGATGCGGGCAGTTACCGACAACGGCCCAGCCAGTGAAAATCAAAAAAAACCGGAGGAAATACAAAACCTGTTCGATATTATGAAAGTGGTGTCATCGCCGGATACGCATACGCATTTCGACCAATTATATAACACCTGCCAAATCCGGTACGGGGACTTGAAGAAACAACTTGCCGAAGATATTATTATCGCGACTGCACCTATACGTGAGCGCATAAACGAGATAGCCGGCGATGCTTCATACCTGCGACAGGTGGCCCGGCACGGCGCGATCAAGGCCCGCGAAAGCGCGTCCAAAACCATCAAAGAGGTTAGGGAAATTATAGGTTTCAGGAGTTTTTAGGCTGTTCACTTGTCTGAACCCGAATTTAAAGAATTGATGAATTTACAGAATGTCATATTTAGAGTTCACGTTTAACGATATCAATTAAAAAATAAACCCATCTATAAAATTCAAGTAATTCTGTAAATTCGACGAATTCAGGTTCAGACAAACTTAATCTTATGCACATTGCTATCGTTGGAAACATAGGCGCAGGAAAAACCACCCTCACCGAAATGCTGGCTAAAAACTACGGATGGGATCCGGTCTTCGAAGCCGTCGACAATAATCCGTACCTGGAAGATTTTTACAGCGATATGAAACGCTGGAGCTTTAACCTGCAGATCTATTTCCTGAACAGTCGCTACCGCCAGATTGTGGATATTCAAAAAAAGGGGCTCAACCTTATCCAGGACCGGACCATTTATGAAGACGCCTATATTTTTGCTGAGAACCTGCACGATATGGGTTTAATGACCACCCGCGATTACGAAAATTATCAATCCATATTCGATAACGTCATAGAGTTCATCAAACCGCCCGACCTGCTTGTCTACTTAAAAGCCACCGTGCCCACGCTGGTAAATAATATCCAGCGCCGCGGCCGCGAATATGAATCGGGCATCAGGCTGGATTATTTGTCCAAACTGAACGACAAGTACGATAAATGGATAAAAGGTTATAAACTTGGCAAGTTACTGGTGCTGGACAAGGACAACCTTGATTTCGCCAATAAAACCGAAGATATGGCCACGATAGTACAACTGGTGGAGCGGGAGATTAATGGGTTATTTTAGAATCAAGATTCAAGACATTCAATTTATTGATCAATGAAAATCCTCGGCGTCATACCTGCTCGCTACGCCTCTTCCCGCTTTCCGGGAAAGCCACTGGTGGATATTGCCGGGAAAAGCATGATCCAAAGGGTTTACGAGCAGGCTAAAAAATGCAAGGACCTTACAGAGGTTATCGTAGCAACGGACGATAAGCGAATATTTGACCACGTGGTGGGCTTTCATGGGATGGTAGTGATGACATCAGCCGATCACCAAAGCGGCACCGACCGTTGCGCGGAAGTAGCGCTAAACCAACCCGAATATGATGTGGTTATCAATATCCAGGGCGATGAGCCATATATCGAGCCTGAACAGATCAGCAAATTAGCAGGCTGTTTTAACGACCCGGATACGCAAATCGCGACGCTGATAAAAAAGGTGCAAAACGAGCAGGATCTGTTCAATCCCAACGCCCCGAAAGTGGTGGTGAACAAACGTTCGGAAGCGGTATATTTTTCCCGTTCGCCCCTTCCCTACATTCGCGGGCAGGAGCAGCAAAGCTGGCTGCGGCATTATACCTATTTTAAACACGTCGGCATTTATGGCTATCAAGCCGATATTTTGCAGCAGATCACAAAACTGCCGGTATCCGCATTAGAAAAAGCCGAAAGCCTGGAGCAGCTGCGCTGGATAGAGAACGGTTATCAAATAAAAGTCGCCGAAACGGAATTTGAAACCTTTGCGGTGGATACGCCCGAGGATTTAACGAAATTGGAAAGCCGGTGATTTGAAAATCCACTTTCAACGGCCTGCGGATCAGGAAAAAAAGCCGTTCACGGGGTGACAAATTCGTTATATTTGTCTTTATATTTGAATGGCATGCGTTGATGTGTAATTACTGGGCGGATGCTTTTTGTACAGCACCAAATTTTTTAACAGTAATGGCCAACTTGCAGCGTTATACAAGCTTTGAAAAGCTAAAATCAGCCACCGATTCTGAAGAAAGAGTTCCCGTTCGCAACGCCATAAAACTCTCCGAATTAGAAGATTTTATCATTTCATTAAGAAATAATTTATCGCTGGAAAAAAAAGCGAAATCGGTTCATGAAAAACACGCTAACCGATAACATACTTAATATTTGCCAGATTCTTAGCAAGCATTCTGTCGAATATCTAATCGTTGGTGGCGCGGCTGTAGCATTGCATGGGTATTTTCGTCCATCGGTAGATTCTGTTGAGAATTTCGCTGATAAGCCTGACCTTGACTTTTGGTACAATCCAACCTATTCTAATTATTTTAACCTTCTCAATGCGTTTAATGAATTGGAGCTCGATGTGGAAGAATTTAAAAATGAAGCCGAGCCAAATCCAAAGAAGTCATTTTTCAAATTCGAATCCGAAAATTTTACGCTCGACTTTTTACCCACGTTAAAAGGACTTACAAAATTTAACAATTCTTTTAGAAACAAAGAGGTGGTAAATTTATTGGGAACGGAAATTTGGTTTATAGGTTATCATGATTTGATTAAAGATAAACAGGAAAATCCAAGGCCAAAAGATCTGACAGATATTGAACAATTAAAAAATAGAAGAAACGGACAATAAAAGATATTATGATTATTTCCCTGTAAGGAGCGTTTTGTGCAAATCCGTCTACTATTAAATTTTCACAAACCTAACATCAAAAAATTTCCTACTTTTGTATCCCGTACAGAAACATTTGGTTCCGGGTTAAAAACCAGGGCCGGATTCAAAAAAAATCATGACTAAATATATTTTTGTTACGGGCGGCGTTACCTCGTCGTTAGGAAAAGGTATTATTTCTGCTTCTTTAGCCAAGCTCCTGCAGGCGCGCGGTTACCGGGTAACCATTCAAAAATTCGATCCTTATATTAACATCGACCCGGGCACGCTGAACCCTTACGAGCACGGCGAATGCTATGTGACCGAGGACGGCGCCGAGACCGACCTTGACCTGGGCCACTATGAACGTTTCCTGAACACTCCCACTTCAAAAGCCAATAACATTACCACCGGGCGCATCTACCAAAACGTGATAAACCGCGAGCGTGAAGGCGCGTTTTTGGGTAAAACCGTGCAGGTGGTGCCGCACATTACCGACGAGATAAAAAGAAATATCCGCATACTGGGCGAAAGCGGTGATTATGATATCGTGATAACTGAGCTGGGCGGTACGGTGGGCGACATCGAGTCGCTCCCTTACATCGAGGCTGTACGCCAGTTTAGGTGGGAGCACGGGCCCGGCAATTCGCTGGTCATCCATTTAACGCTGATCCCCTTCCTTGCCGCGGCCGGCGAATTAAAAACCAAGCCTACCCAGCACTCCGTTAAAATGCTGCTTGAATACGGTATACAACCCGACATATTGGTTTGCCGTACCGAACATCATTTAAATACCGACATCCGCAAAAAGATAGCCCTGTTTTGCAATGTAAACGTAAATGCGGTTGTGGAATCTATAGACGCCAAAACCATTTACGATGTTCCGCTGCTGATGCTGAAGGAGCAGCTGGATAAAACCGTTTTGGCCAAATTAAAGCTGCCGCATAAAAACAACCCCGACCTGGATAGCTGGCGCGACTTTTTGGGCCGGTTAAAATACCCCAAGTCTGAAGTAAGAATAGGCCTGGTTGGCAAATATGTTGAGCTGCCCGATGCCTATAAATCAATTGTGGAAGCGTTTATACACGCCGGGGCGAAAAACGAATGCAAAGTGCGCGTTGAATATATCCCATCGGAACAATTAACACCCGAAAACGCTATCGACCAGCTTAAAGGGCTGCACGGCGTATTGGTGGCCCCCGGTTTTGGCGAACGCGGCTTTGAAGGCAAAATTGAGGCGATACGCTACGTGCGCGAAAATAATATCCCTTTCTTTGGTATATGCCTGGGTATGCAATGCGCCGTTGTGGAATTTGCCCGCAATGTTTTAGGCTTAAAAGACGCCAGCAGCGAGGAAATGAACATCAACACACCCTACCCGGTGATCGGGATGATGGAAGAGCAAAAGAAGATCGTTAATAAAGGGGGCACTATGCGCCTGGGCGCGTTTGCCTGCGAACTAAAAAAAGGGAGTAAAGCGGCCGCTTACTATGGCAAAAGCAGAATATCCGAACGTCACCGCCACCGCTATGAATTTAATAACGCCTATCTTAAACAATACGAAGGCGCCGGCTTAAACCCATCGGGCATTAACCCCGACAGCAACCTGGTGGAAGTTGTGGAGCTTAAAAATCACCCGTTTTTTATAGGTACCCAGTTTCACCCCGAATTAAAATCAACGGTTGCAAATCCGCATCCTCTTTTTATTAACTTTGTCGCCGCTTCAATGGCTTACGCCGATAAGAAGTAATAAAATGCGCACACATTCCAATGGATAAAAATACGTTTACAGGCCTGTTCCTCATCATGATCATTATGGGCGTCTCCATCTTCTTGATGAAGCCGTCGCAAACCGATCTTAAAAAAGAAGCACTAAAGGCGCACGCCGACTCGATACAAAGAGGGCAGATACCTCAAAAAGGGATTACTCCGGCTAAAGCCGCCGACACGGTTAAAGCCCTGGCCAATAAGCCGGCTGACTCGGCGAGTTTAAAAGGCCCCTTCGGCGCAGCCATCGTGGGTACCGAAAAACTGGTTACGCTGGAGAATAAGGATATCCGTGTGCAGCTCACCACCCGCGGCGGCAAAGTAACAACGGTGGAGTTAAAGAACTTTAAAACGTTTGACAAAAAGCCGCTCATCATTTTTGAAGGCGATCACAGTCATTTTGGCCTGAATTTAACAGCAGGCAGCAACAGCATCAATACCGATAAGCTGTATTTTACACCCGTTGGCGGCGACCTGAATGTTGCGCAAAGCGACTCCGGCAGCGTTACCATGCGGTTAAGCTACAGCCCCACTCAGTATATCGATTACATATACACCTTAAAAGGTACGGGCTACAAAGTTGGTTTAACCATAAAACCTGTAGGACTCGACCAGGTCATCGCAAATAGCAATTCGATTACGATTGACTGGAGTGCCAGCATGCGTAAACAGGAAAAGGATTTGGAGCAGGAAAGGCGCTATTCCGCTATTTATTATAATACGACCGATAATAAAGTTGACTATTTTGGCGATACCAAGGACGATAAAAAGGAAGTTAACGATAAGAAGTTGCTTTGGGTATCGTTCGAGGCCCACTTTTTTTCCGCAGCCGTATTAACTGAAAAAGGTTTCAGCCGGTCGAGCATGGCAACCAGCACGGACGTAACCGATACCACGCACGACAAACAAATGCAGGCTACGCTCACGCTGGAAAAAAACAACGCCGGCGTTTATCCGCTGTCGTTTTATTACAGTCCTGTAAAATTCAGCACGCTCAAGGCACAGGGATACAACCTGGAAAGACAAGTATATATGGGCTGGGGACCGCTGGCTATTATTAATCGTATAGCGGTGTTGCCGGTGTTTACTTTTTTAGTAAAATTCACCAGCAATTACGGCATTATTATACTGGCGCTCACTATTATATTGAAGCTCGTGTTATCGCCGCTTACGTATAAGTCGTATCTGTCTATGGCCAAGATGCGGGTGCTGAAGCCCGAGATGGATGAGATCAAGGCCAAGGTTGGCGACGACAACGCGACCTTATTACAGCAGGAATATTTAAAGCTGTACAAAAAAGCCGGGGTAAACCCGCTGGGCGGGTGTTTGCCTCTGGTAATACAAATGCCGATCGTGATCGCCTTCTTCCGTTTTTTTCCGAGCTTGTTCGAACTGCGCGGGCAAAGCTTTTTGTGGATGCACGATCTTTCCACCTACGACTCGATACTAACGTTTCCGAATATCCCGTTCATCGGCAACCACCTCAGCTTAATGTGTTTGCTCATGACCCTCTCCACCCTGATCATGACCTATTTTAACAACCAGGTATCGGGCGCTACGGGACAAATGAAGTATATCGGTTACATTACGCCCGTCATCTTCCTGGGCGCGCTGAACAGCTACCCTGCGGGTTTGAATTATTACTACTTCCTGGCCAACTTATTCACGTTTGCGCAGCAGTTTTTGATCCGTTATATGGTGGATGATAAAAAGATACATGCCCAAATGCAGGAAAATAAAAAGAAACCCGAAGCTAAAAAGAAGGCCGGCGGTTTCCAGGCGCGCATGGAAGAAATGATGCGCCAAAAACAACAGCTGCCAGCGGCAGGGGCTAAGAAGAAATAGATTGTTGTATTATTAGATTGCTATATTGTTGGAGAAGGGTTTCCGGGCCGACCTTACAACTTTGCAACATTCCAACTTTACAACTTTTAAACATCTTCAACTAAAAATATTAGTACAAATTACATACATTTACACCATGTATGCGATTGTTGATATCGAGACCACCGGGGGACATGCCAGCGCAAATGGGATAACCGAAATAGCTATTTGCATACATAACGGCAAAAAGGTGGTGGAGCGATATTCAACATTGGTTAATCCCCGCAGAAATATCCCCATCTATATCAGCGCATTAACCGGTATCAGCGACGAAATGGTTCAAAACGCCCCGCCGTTTGAGGACGTGGCGCATGATGTTTACCACCTGCTCAACGGGAAAATATTTGTAGCTCACAACGTTAATTTCGACCATTCGTTTATAAAATATCACCTGGCCTCGGCAGGATACGACCTGCAATGCAACAAGCTATGCACCGTGCGGCTGGGACGTAAAATATTGCCGGGCCTCCCCTCCTACAGCCTGGGTAAATTATGCCGGCATCTGGGTATCGACAACCAGAGCCGCCACCGCGCGGCAGGCGACGCCGAAGCTACAGCCCAATTGTTTTCGCTGCTGCTGCAAAGCGATTCGCAAAATCACATAACCCAGGCGCTAAAACAAAATTCGAAAGAGCAACTGCTGCCGCCCAACCTGCCCAAACAAAATGTGGAAGCGCTGCCACACTCGTCGGGGGTATATTATTTCCACGATCAAAAGGGGAAAGTTATTTATGTGGGTAAAGCTAAAAATCTAAAGAAACGGGTTTGCAGTCATTTTACGGGCAATAACCCCGGGCCGCAGCGGCAGGAGTTTTTGCGGAATATTTACCAGATAACTTACCAGCTATGCGGCACCGAGCTGATCGCTTTTGTGCTGGAGGCTGTAGAAATTAAGCGGCTGTGGCCCAAGTATAACCGCTCGTTAAAACGGTTTGAACAGGCTTACAGCTTATACGCGTTCGAGGACCAGCGCGGCTATCTTCGTTTGGCTATCGACAAGCGCCGTAAAATGGCCAACGCCATTTACAGCTGCAATACGCTTTTTGAAGGCAGGGAAATTTTACTGCAGCTCATCGAACGCTTTGGATTATGCCCCAAATTATGCTTCATCCAAAATAATAACCAGCCTTGCAGCGGCGTAAACGGCGAACACTGCGCTTGCATGGGGGTAGAAACCGTTGAGGCCTACAACAAAAAAGTAAACGCCGCGATTGACGAATTAAACGAAGCGCTGCCCACCTTCGCCATCCGCGACACCGGCCGCACGGACGAGGAACATAGCTGCCTGCTGATCGAAAAGGGTAAGTTTTATGGCATGGGTTATATCTCGCATTATTTTGATGCTGATAATCTCGACCAGTTAAAGAATTATCTCACCCCTTACCCCGGCAATGATTACATAAAAAACATGGTGGCCAATTACGTGGTGAGGTACCCCGAGCGGAAGATGGTGTTTGCGGGATGAGCAGGAAACTTACGAAGTTTTGAAAACTTCGTAAGTTTGAACTATACCACTCCCGCTTTTTCCAGCTCCGCCTGCATCTGCTGCTGCATTTTCAACGCTTCCGCGCGGGCGGCGTCGGCGAAGTCTTCGCCATTTGAAGCATAGATGATGGACCGTGATGCGTTTATAATGAGTCCGCAATCCTGGGTCATGCCGTATTTGCAAACTTCGGATAAGCTGCCGCCCTGGGCGCCTACGCCGGGTACCAGCAAGAAATGATCAGGCGCGTATTTGCGGATATTGATAAACTCCGTGCTTTTGGTAGCGCCTGCTACGTACATCATACGGTCGGCGCCTGCCCAGGTGCCTGCTTTTTTTATAACAACTTCATATAAAGGTCCTTCACTGGTAGCCAGGTACTGGAAATCGTGGCTGCCGGCTGAGGATGTGAGTGCCAGCAAAATAACCCACTTGCCGGGATATGCAAGATACGAGGAAACGGTATCGTGTCCCATGTACGGCGAAACGGTGATCGCGTCAAAGCCCATTCCTGACGCGGACTCATCAAAAAACGCTTTGGCATACATATCGGAGGTATTGCCGATGTCGCCGCGCTTGGCATCGATAATATTCAAACAATCCTTGGGCAGATAGGCCCAGGTATCGGTGAGGCTTTGCAAACCTTTTACCCCCCGGCTTTCGTAAAAAGCCGCGTTTGGTTTGTACGAAACGCAAAGATCGTGCGTTGCATCAATAATGCGCTTGTTAAATTCAAGTACGGGATCGGGAAATTCCTGCAAAAATTCGGGTATTTTATTGATATCCGTATCGAGGCCCACGCATAAAAATGATTTTTTTTGTTTGATTTGGGCTATCAGCTGCGAACGGGATATCATGAAAAGAGTTTAATATTTTTGAATGTCCAAAAAAACTAAAAATTAACCTAAGTGTTAACGTATGGAGTATATTATTTTTAATAATTTGAATTTTTTAAATTAATTGATTAGAATTGCACTGTTTTCCGTGAATTCTTGCACTAAAGAACAATATAAAACTCCACGTTATTTTTGTTATCATTACATGGGTTTAGATACTGCAAAAACAAATTGCAAAACAAAATTTCTTTCATTTTAATCTCCATGTACTGTATAAATATAATTTGTTAATACCTTAAACTAAACGCTGCCTGCGGGCAGTACCGCGCCAGCAATGGCTAAGCCCATACTACTATTGAAAATAAATACGACTACAACAGAAAATATTCTAATTAAAAATCTTTTTGAACTATAATTCATAATATGTTTGATACCATCGAACTGAACGACAAACTCGTATCGGAATTGCGCGACATCGCCAAAAATTTAGGTATTGCTGAAGCCGACGACTTAAGAAAAGCGCAGCTTATCAGTAAAATCGTTGAGCAGGAGCAACTGATTGAGACCGCGAGGAAACAGCAGGAAACCGTTAATTCCAATTATGCTTCGGTAAGCGAACCCGCCCCGGCCGCCGCCAGCGGCGAAAGAACGCGCAAAAGAATACGCACGATAAAAAATTCAAATGAGCCCCGCATAGAAGTCCCTTTGGACGATACCAACTTGTTTGATATACAGGATGATGAAACGCCGGCTGAAGAAGGTGAAGAGCCTGTAACTGCTATCGGGGAGGAAAACGCCGATACGGCCCAGCCGGGTGAAAGCGGCGAGAAACCCGAAGAATTTATCCCGGAAGTACGTCCTCAAAAATTTGAGCGCCGGGCGGGCAATCAAAATAACAACCAACCAAAAAGCCAGGACCCGGCTATCAATCTTGATTTTGATAACGTAATCGTGAACGAGGGTGTGCTGGAGATAATGCCGGATGGTTACGGTTTTTTACGCTCGTCTGATTACAACTACCTTACTTCGCCCGATGATATTTATGTTTCCCAATCGCAAATAAAATTATTCGGCCTTAAAACCGGCGATACCGTCAGGGGCAGCATCAGGCCACCAAAGGAGGGTGAAAAATATTTCCCGCTGGTGCGCGTTGAAGCGATCAACAGCCGCGTCCCTGCCGAAGTGCGCGACCGTGTGCCATTCGATCACTTAACCCCCCTTTTCCCTTCCGAAAAACTGAGCCTGTTTACCGACCCAGGCAATTATTCAACCCGTATCATGGACCTGTTTTCGCCTATAGGCAAAGGTCAGCGCGGTTTAATTGTTGCGCAGCCTAAAACAGGTAAAACGATGCTGTTAAAGGATGTGGCGAACGCAATCGCCAAAAATCACCCGGAAGTTTACCTGATCATCCTGTTGATCGATGAGCGCCCAGAGGAGGTAACAGATATGGCACGCAGCGTACGCGCCGAAGTGGTGTCGTCAACTTTTGACGAACCTGCCGAGCGCCACGTAAAAATTGCCAATATCGTTTTAGAAAAAGCAAAGCGCATGGTGGAATGCGGGCATGACGTTGTGATCCTGCTGGATTCTATTACACGACTGGCCCGTGCCTATAACACGGTGGCGCCGGCATCCGGTAAAATATTATCGGGTGGTGTGGACGCAAACGCGCTTCATAAACCAAAACGCTTTTTTGGCGCGGCACGTAATATCGAAGATGGCGGTTCATTAACTATTATCGCGACCGCATTGACAGAAACAGGATCGAAGATGGACGAAGTTATATTCGAGGAATTTAAGGGCACCGGTAATATGGAGCTGCAACTCGATAGGAAGCTATCCAACAAGCGGATATTCCCGGCTATCGATATCACAGCCTCAAGTACCCGCCGCGACGATTTGCTGCTTGACCGCGATTCGTTGCAGCGCATATGGATATTACGCAACCACCTTGCCGACATGAACTCGCAGGAATCGATGGAATTTTTACAGGCGCAGATAAAAGGCACTAAAACCAACGAGGAGTTCCTGATCTCGATGAATTCGTAAAAAATGTCGAATTTCGGATGTGGAATTTCGGATTTAATTTCAAATTCGAAATAGGCCATTCGAAATTCGAAATAATCCCGATGAAGATACGCGTCAAAAAACACCTGCCCAACGGCATTACCTGTGCAAACCTGTTCAGCGGATGCGTTGGGATTGTTTTTGCGTTTCAGGGTGAGTTGATCGTTGCGGCGTATGCCATTTTCCTCTCGGCTATTTTTGACTTTTTCGACGGGCTTGCTTCCCGTGTATTAAAATCGTTCTCCGGAATCGGAAAAGACCTCGATTCGCTCGCCGACATTGTAAGCTTTGGTGTATTGCCTGCCGTTATTATGTATCAGCTGTTTTTACAGGCTCACCAGATCCACAACGTAAGCCCATGGCTGGATTTTATCGCTTTTTTGATCGCGGTATTTTCGGCACTCCGGCTGGCTAAGTTCAATGTCGACACCCGCCAGGCCGAAAGTTTCATCGGGCTGCCCACACCGGCAAATGCCATCCTTATCGCTTCGTTCCCTATCATTATTAATAGTCACAACCCCTATTACACGCCATACCTGTTAAACCCCTACGTGCTGTCGGTTTTTACCCTGGTGATGTGCTTCTTATTGGTTGCCGAAATACCGATGATGTCGCTGAAATTCAAAAACAGCGATTTTAACGAGAATATTTACCGGTATTTGCTGTTGCTATTTTCGGCAATCCTCATCTTATTTTTTAAATTTGCCGCAGTTCCGCTGGTCATATTGTTGTATATATCCTTATCTATCGTTCAGTTCAGGATTGCGAACCATGGCCAGGCAAGCGCTAAAAAATAAATACCCGCTCTACACACTTATCCAACATCATGAAAAAATTCCGTGCTGAAATAGACGTAATGCCAAAAAAAGAAATCCTGGATCCGCAAGGGAAAGCGGTAACAGGGAGCATGAAAAACCTGGGCCTGTCCGAGATTCAAAATATCCGCATCGGCAAGCATATTTCACTCGAAATTGACGCCGAGACCGTTGAAACAGCCCATGCTAAAGTGGAACAGGCCTGCAAAAACCTGCTGGCAAATTTGATCATGGAAAGTTATAGTTTTTCGATACACGAGCACAAAGCATAAAACGGCAGGGCTTATTTTATAATTTTGATTGACGCAGAGATAGCTTTCAGCCTTTAGCTTTATGCTTTCAGCTTAAACACCCTCTTCCAGTTCCGCTTTAATTTTCTGAAGCGATCTTAAATTAGCGGATACGATTTCGTTTACTTCGTTAAATTTCGGGAGCAGCGATGCTTGACCGGGCTGACCGGCCCTGGCGGCAATCTCAATTTCCTGCATCAATTCCTGGCAAACCGGCATCCCAAAAAAGCCAACATTCGATTTTAATATATGCGCCGTGGAAGCTACGACAGACCAATCGCCATCAGACAGCGCCTGGGATAACGACTCCATGAGCACAGGCGTATTAGCCAGGAACATATCTATCGACTCAATAATAAACTCGTTGCTGCCATCCGCAATTTCGTATAAAAATGACAAGTTGAGATCGGGTTCAATATTTGGCATACGGAGCTATATTATCAAAATTAAATTTTTTTTACAACCAAATTATCCTGAAGCTCGTTTTTTAGCTGCAATATATTTTTGTTTAATACCGGGTGTACCAGGTTCGGCGCTATTTCTGCAAGCGGCTCGAGGGTAAACCTCCGGTGATGCAGCTCGGGGTGAGGCACATGAAGCCCATTTTCGTTAATAACCGCGTCGCCGTAAAATAGTATATCGATATCGATGGTCCGCGAACCCCATTTTTCCTCGCGCCGCCTTCCCAAATCCAGCTCGATGGTCAGTATTTTGTCTAAAATTACGCGGGCCGGTAAATCCGTTTTCAGGCTTATCACCTGGTTAAGATAATCTGGCGCATCGGTTTTGCCCCATGATTGCGTTTGATATACGGCCGACCTGCTTAAAACCGGCGCTATACTGTTGCTAATAAGCGCGATAGCTTTATCAAGGAATAATTGCCTGTTGCCAAGATTGCTGCCTAAAAGCAGGTAAACACCGGTCATAATGTAACAAATATTATAGTCAGAGCTCTTAATGTTATACGGTATTGAATTAGTAGATTTGCTACAAATAAAAGGTTTTTAACATTAATGAGACAATTCTTCAAATTTGTCCTGGCCAGCATGGTAGGATTTATCATCAGCGGCGCTATATTACTTGTTATATTCATTCTGCTTGTCGCAGGCCTTATCGCAGCCGGCAGCGATAAAACAGTGGAGGTTGAGCCCAATTCGGTTTTACAAATTTCCCTTAACCATCCCATACCCGAACGTACGCCAAACAATCCGCTTGCGGGCCTTAGTTTTTTGGGCATCGAAGGCGAAAAAATCGTTGGTCTTAATGATATACTTGCCGATATTAAGAAAGCAAAAAATGATCCGGACATTAAAGGAATATTCCTGGACGAAAGTTATGTTACCGCCGGTGAGGCCACTATAGAGGAAATACGCAACGCGCTTATCGATTTTAAAACATCCGGCAAGTTTATAGTCGCCTATTCGGAAATTTATACGCAGGCATTTTATTACCTGGCATCGGTTGCCGACAAGGTTTACGTTAATCCGAAAGGAATTTTTTTATTTCATGGCTTCAATTCAGAAGTCACTTTCCTGAAGGGAACCCTGGATAAGCTGGGCATCGAAGCTCAAATCATAAAAGTGGGCACCTACAAAAGCGCCGTCGAGCCGTTTTTTCTTACCAAAATGAGCCCGGCGAACCGGCTCCAGGTTACCTCATACCTCGGTTCGTTATATGATCATTTTTTAACCGGCATAAGCGCAAGCCGCCATATCGGCAAAGATTCATTGTTTAATTACGCAAACGAACTAAAGATCCGTTTTCCGGAAGATGCTTTGAAATATCGACTGGTAGACGGCCTGAAATATAAAGACCAGGTATTAACGGAGCTTAAGGAAGATGAGGGCATTGACAGCAAAAATGATCTAAAAAGCGTAACCCTGGCTGATTATACCAGCAATACACCAAAAAAGGAGGGCGACGATAAAAAGAAAGCGCCCGCCAATACCATCGCGGTGGTATACGCATCAGGCGAGATCAATGGCGGTGACGGTGATGAGAACAGCATCGGATCGGAGAAAATATCAAAAGCATTACGGCAGGTTAGACTGGATGATAAAGTAAAGGCTGTGGTATTCAGAGTAAATTCGCCGGGCGGAAGCTCCCTGGCGTCGGATGTGATATGGCGCGAAGTGATGCTAACCAAAAAAGTAAAGCCCATTATCGTTTCCATGGGCGACTACGCTGCATCAGGCGGGTATTATATCTCGTGCGCGGCCGATTCCATCATCGCTCAGCCAAATACCATTACCGGGTCTATCGGCATCTTTGCTATTTTGCCGAACATGCAAAAATTTTTTAACAATAAGCTGGGTATTACGTTCGACGGGGTAAAAACCGGCAAATATGCCGACTTGGGCAATATAAGCCGGCCGCTGACGCCCGAAGAACGAGCCATCCTGCAGGACCAGGTAAACCACGGCTATGACGATTTTACCAAAGCAGTGGCCAGTGGCCGTCATAAAACCCAGGCATATATTAACAGCATAGGCCAGGGCCGTGTATGGACAGGCACTCAGGCTCTTGGATTGGGTTTGGTTGACCGCTTGGGCAATATTAATGATGCCATAAAATCGGCGGCAAAAAAAGCCGGCGTTAAAAACTACAAACTGATATCGTATCCCGAACAAAAAAGCCTCTTAAGTAATCTTGGCTTCGGTATGAATGCGCAGATGAAGGATTATTTTATGAAATCGGAGTTGGGCGACAATTTTAAATACTACCAGCAGCTTAAAGAGGTAACCCAAATGATGCGCACACCGCAAGCGCGATTGCCTTATAGCATCGTCATTAATTAAGCATTTTATTATTTTATCGAGGAGCCGCCTTTTAAAAGCGGCTTTTGTATTTTTGCGGTGTTAACTAAAGTATGGAAAATAAAACCATAGCCCGCAAGCTTCGGCTTTTGTCCCAATTAATGGAGCTGCATGATGTCAACCAGTTTAAAGCGCGATCAATAGCGAATGCGGCTTTCAAGGTGGACAAGCTGCCCTACCCTGCCGCGAGCAAATCATTTGAGCAGCTGGAGAAAGTTGAGGGGGTCGGTAAAAGCATTGCTGCTAAAATTACGGAGCTGCTGGAGAGCGGAACGATGGCCGAGCTTCAGGAATTGCTGGGTAAAACTCCCGATGGGGTGCTTGAAATGATGGCTATAAAAGGCGTGGGGCCGAAAAAGGTTTCCATTATCTGGCGCGAACTGGGTATTGAGACCGTTGGCGAGCTTTTATATGCCTGTAATGAAAACCGTTTGGTGGAGGCTAAAGGCTTCGGTCTTAAAACGCAGGAAGATATTCGAAAGGCCATCGAGTTTAAACTGGCAGCCAACGGCAAATTTTTATACGCACAGGTTGAGGGGGCGGCCAACGAACTGCTGCGCGGGATAAAAGATATATTCCCCGAGGCGCTAAAACATTTTGCGGGAGAATTCCGCAGGCTTAACGAAGTGATCTCGGAACTGGTGATCGTGATCGGCAGCAATGACCCTGTAATTGCATTAAATACGTTATCGTCATCGAATTTATTGGACAATATTTCACAGGACGCAGACCGCGTTACCGGCGATCTGCATGGCCTTACAGCGACGATAATATGCTGTACAAAAGCGGATTACTATGAGCAGCTCTTTTTGAATACAGGTAGCGACGAACATGTGAAAGCCGTACTTGAGCGTGTGGCGGGCAGCCTGGAAGAGCCCGAAAGCGAAGAGATGATCTATAAAAAAGCAGGGCTTGCGTGGATACCGCCCGAGCTGCGCGAGAGCGGCGCCTTTATTGAAAAGGCAGCGGATAATAACCTGCCTCAGCTGATCACCTTCCACGATCTAAAAGGCGCACTTCATAATCACAGTACATGGAGCGACGGCATAAACACCGTCGAGGAAATGGCGCTGTATTGCCGGGACGAGTTGAAGCTGGAATACCTTGGTATGTGCGATCATAGCAAAAGCGCTTTTTATGCGAAGGGGCTAACCATTGAGCGTGTGTTGCAGCAACAGGAAGAGATTGACCATTTGAATAAAACAATAGGCGAGTTTCACATATTTAAAGGCATCGAATCGGATATTTTGTTTGATGGGTCCCTGGATTATCCTGACGAGATATTAGCCCGGTTTGACTTTGTGGTAGCTTCGGTGCATTCCATACTTAAAATGGATGAGGTAAAGGCCACTACACGGCTGGTAAAGGCTATTGAGAACCCTTATACTACTATACTTGGGCACCCGACCGGCAGGCTATTGCTAACCCGGGGCGGTTATCCTATCGATTACAAAAAAGTAATCGACGCATGCGCGGCAAATAACGTGGTAATCGAGATCAATGCCAACCCGTTGCGGCTGGATATGGACTGGCGCTGGCACCAGTACGCGCTCGACAAAGGCGTTTGGCTGTCGGTTAATCCGGATGCGCACCGCAAAGAAGGATTTTTAGATATGCATTATGGTATATTAGCTGCGCGAAAGGGTGGCTTGTATAAAGAAAGATGCCTAAACGCATTGTCGTTCGTAGAAATTCAGAAATTTTTTGATAAAAAGAAGCTTTCAAGGCAACCGCAAAAAACCTAACCGTATATCGCACTGATAAATGAGCCTGACAGACAAAGTACATTCCCTGCAATCCGCACAAAAAAAGCCATCGATACTGGTGATCGGCGACCTGATGATCGATCATTATATTTGGGGCCATGCGTCGCGGTTATCGCCCGAGGCGCCGGTGCCGATCGTTGACGTTAAAACCGAGTCGACCACACTTGGAGGCGCGGGCAATGTGGTTCAAAACCTGGTGGCGCTGGGCGCCAATGTGAGTATAGGGGGTATCATTGGAAATGATGTAAGCGGCAGACAGCTTGTTGAAATGCTGGAAAATGAAGGGATCAAAACCAACACGATAATAAAAGATAGCAACCGGTGTACCACCGTAAAAACACGCGTTTTAGCCGGGAGCCACCAGCTTGTGCGGGTGGACCGCGAGGTTAAAGAAGCGCTGTCAGCAGAGCTTGAAAACGAGTTGGCTGATAAGTTAGCGGCAGTCATAAGCGCGGCGGACCTGGTGTTACTTTCGGATTATAATAAGGGGTTATTTTCGCGGGGGCTTACGCAGCGGCTGATAAAAATTGCCAACGATCATCAAAAGAACGTAATGGTTGACCCGAAAGGGCTGAATTACGAAAAATACAAGGGCGCTTACCTCATAAAACCTAACCGAAAAGAACTGGCCGAGGCGGCTTATACTGAAAAGATCGGCAATGTAGCCGATATACAAGACGCTGCCAAAGCAATTTTTTCGCAAACGGGCGCCACCTACCTGGTGGTTACGTTATCGGAAGATGGCATAGCGGTGGTTACCCAACAAACTACCAAATTGCTGCCTGTAAAGGCAACGGAGGTTTTTGACGTAACCGGCGCCGGTGACACCGTTATTGCCGCCATCGCTTACTTTGCGGCTCTTGGCCTTTCGGTTGAAGAAGCTTGCGAGCTGGCCAACCATGCTGCAGCCATCGTGGTAAGGCATGTGGGAAGTGTTACCGCCACTGTAGATGAAATCATAAAGGATATGGAAAATAGCGCTGTTTAATAAACCGGCGGCCGACGAAATCCGAAATTTGAATGATATGGTAAACCAGGAACTGATTGCGCATCAAGAGCTTATACAAAAGGTTATCGATTCACTTACCGGCGATATCGAAGCGGCATGCCAAATGGTATGCACCGCTTTAAAAAACGGGAATAAGGTATTGCTTGCCGGAAACGGCGGCAGCGCGGCTGATGCGCAGCACATAGCAGCCGAGTTGAGCGGCCGGTTTGAAAAGGATCGGAAAGCGCTGCCGGGCATTGCATTAACTACCGATACTTCGGCATTGACAGCCATCGCCAACGATTTAGGTTACGAACAAGTGTTTTCGCGTCAGCTGGAAGCTTTAGCCGGCCCGGGCGACCTGTTTATCGGTATATCGACATCGGGCAACAGCCCCGTAATTTTAAAAGCTTTTCAAGCCGCCAATAAGCTGAACTGCAAAACGCTGGGCCTGTCCGGAAAGGGCGGCGGTAAAATGAACGGTCTCTGCGACCTGAACGTTATTGTACCGTCGGACGTTACCGCCAGGATACAGGAAATGCATATATTGATAGGCCATATCCTTTGCAAGGCGGTGGATAACTTATTTTAAAGCCCCCCGGCCTCCCCGAAAGGAGGAAAAAAAGTTTAGAAGAAGTGGAAAGTAAAAAAGATATAGAAAAAGCGTTGTTAGCTAAGATACAGGGACTGTCCGTGCTGAAAGGTGCCATTACCGGCTGGCAGGCAGCAGGAAATAAGGTGGTTTTTACCAACGGCGTTTTTGACTTGCTTCATATCGGCCATATCACTTACCTGGCCAAAGCCGCCGAACTGGGCGATAAACTGGTTATCGGTTTAAATTCAGACATATCTGTTAAACGTATAAAAGGGGAAAGCCGACCGATCAATAGCGAAAATAACCGCGCCGCGTTGTTGGCTGCACTGTTTTTTGTTGACGCTGTGGTTTTATTTGAAGAAGATACCCCACTGAACCTAATCACGGCTTTAATGCCCGATGTACTGGTGAAAGGCGCTGATTACACCATCGAAAATGTGGTTGGCGCAAAAGAAGTGATGGCAAACGGCGGTGAAGTTAAAACCATTAGCTTTGTGGAAGGGCATTCCTCAACTTCCATTATTCAAAAAATTAAAGACCAAACTAAATGATCAGTGCAGTATGCAGCCGGGTATTTGAAGAAGTGATCGACCGTTACCATCAGCACAATGATATCGACCATAAACCGGATAACCCCTACTCTGCCGGTTCGCTGGAATATTTGCTGTATGCCAAATGCTGGATAGATACCGTGCAATGGCATATGGAGGATGAGATACGCGACCCGTCTATCGAGCCGGCGGCAGCCTTAACATGGAAACGGCGCATCGACCGCTCAAACCAGGACCGGACAAACATTGTAGAGGAAATAGACAACTATTTTTTTGAAAAATACAAAGATATTGCGCCGGCAAAATCGGCAAGGATCAATACCGAAAGTCCCGCATGGGCCATCGACAGGCTAAGCATCCTGGCCTTAAAAATATTCCACATGCGGGAGGAAACCGCGCGAACTGACGCCAGCGAGGCGCATTTGGCGCAATGCAGTAGTAAGCTGGCTATCCTGATACAGCAGCGCGGGGATCTTTCACTGGCTATTGACGAGTTGCTGGAGGATATACAAAAAGGCGAACGCTATATGAAGGTGTACCGCCAGATGAAAATGTATAACGACCCGGAGCTGAACCCCGTTTTGTATAACAGCAAAAAATAATGACTGGCGACCGGCACTTATTAGTTATCCGCTTTTCGGCTATGGGCGATGTAGCAATGACGGTGCCGGTGGTAAAAGCGTTGCTGGACCAAAATCCGTATGTGCGCATAACGTATGTTTCGAGGCCAGGATTTGCCGGGTTTTTTGAAGGCATTCCACGCTTAACCTATCACAATGCCGACCTGGATGGCCGGTATAAAGGCTTTACCGGCTTGTTAAAACTATTCACAGATTTAAAAAAGCAGGGAACTTATTACGCGCTCGCAGACCTGCACAACAACCTACGCACAAAAATATTAAGGCGGCTTTTTAGCCTAGCCGGCCTGCCCACTGCATTCATCGACAAAGGGCGGAAGGAAAAAAAACTATTAACGCAGTTTCCCGGCAAGGTGCTCCGCCCCCTTAAATTAACCACCGAGCGCTATGCCGATGTGTTTAGAAAGCTGGGTTATCCGGTTACACTAGACCATAAGCTAACAAAAGATCCCATCCCTTTAACCAGCGAAATAACCGGCGTTACCGGCGAAAAAACGCGCAAATGGGTCGGTATCGCGCCTTTTGCAAAGCATAAAGGCAAAATATATCCAATAGAGCGGATGCGGGAAGTGGTTAAATGGTTAGATGGCCATAACGTTACAATATTCCTTTTCGGCGGCAGCTTATTAGAGGAAGAAATTTGCCATCAGTGGCAATGCGAATTTGAAAACGTTATTTCGGTGGTCAATCAACTAACCATGCAGCAGGAACTGGGGCTTTTGAGCCAGCTGGAGGTGATGCTGAGCATGGATTCCGCGGGTATGCATTTGGCTTCGCTGGTGGGCGTACCTGTCGTTTCTATTTGGGGCGCTACACACCATTACGCGGGTTTTTTGGGGTATGGACAGTCTGAAGATAATATTGTGGCTGACGATATTGAATGCAGGCCGTGCTCGGTGTATGGCAATAAACCGTGTTTCCGGGGCGATTACGCCTGCCTTTACCGTATCGAACCGGAAACGATTATTGCCCGGTTGGCCGAATTTATTTAGCGGTAGAATGCCGGACATGGATACATATACGGCCTAATAATAAAACAATTCACCAAAATTTACCTTCCTATAAAAGCAAATTAGTACTTTGCAGCCAGGCAATTACGCGCTGTGGGGGGCGATAAAATTCTATTAAGCAGGCAATCAAAATACCGTCATGAAAAAATTATTGCTGATACGACATGCCAAAGCCGAAAAGGATACAAGGGTAAAAGATATCGACAGGCCGTTAAAATATATCGGCATACAGGATGCCAGCTTTATGGCCGACAGGTTGAGAGATAATTCGATCATACCCCAGCATATTGTAACCAGTCCGGCGCTGCGCACAAAAACCACCGCCGAAATATTTGCCGACCATCTATCGCTGCCCGATCCTGTTATCGACAGGTCGATTTATGAAGCGAGCCAGCAAACACTGCTCGACGTTATCAATAAATTGCCAAATAAATACGATTTCGTTGCCATCGTTGGTCACAATCCGGGCATCGCTTATATTCTGCAATATTTAACCGGGCAAATCAGAGACGTGCATACAAGTACCGTGGCCGTCATTGAATTCGATGCAAAAGACTGGGCGGATATCAGCGGCGACACCGGCAAACTGGCTTATTTCAGCTCGCCGAGTCTATAAAAGGTCATTGGGTCATTAATTCATTGGGTCATTGTTATTCGATTTATTCAGAAAAGTTGATAATAGCTTAACAATGACTCAATGACAAGTGACTTAATGACCACCTAACAAACCCGGTACGCTTTCCCGGGCAACGAAAGAATATAACCCTGCAATTCCATATTCAATAAGTTCATAGCGAGCTGGCTCGTTGCCATATTGGTTTTTATGGTAAGATCGTCGATTGCTAACGGTGCTTTGTGCTGTCGCAGGATGTCGAATATCAATTGCTCATCTGCGGAAAGATCGATGGGCAGGGCCAATTGTTCCGCTTGTTTTGCATCACCTATTTTATCCCAACCCAAAATGTAAGCCAGATCGGCGGCTCCGGTCAGTAAGCTGGCTTTATTGTTTCGTATCAAAAAATTACAGCCTTCAGAATATTCATCCCCTATCCTGCCCGGATAAGCGAAAACATCGCGATTATACGTATTGGCTATCTCGGCCGTGATCAATGCGCCGCCTTTGATACCTGCTTCGATAACAACCGTAGCATCGGCCATACCGGCTACAATGCGGTTGCGCTGCGGAAAATTCTCACGGTCGGGTATGGTTCCCGATGGATATTCGGTCAGCAACGCGCCGTTCCCGGTCATTTTTTCGGCGGTGGGCCGGTTTTGGCTGGGGTACATCCTGTCGAGCCCATGCCCAAGCACGCCCACGGTAGGCATATTCAGTCTTACACACTCTTTGTGTGCTGCCACATCGATACCCAGCGCCAGGCCGCTTACCACCAATACGTTATAAGGCTGCAGCTCTTCTATCAACTGGCGGCATTGGTACTTTCCATATTCGGTAGCGTTGCGCGTGCCAACGATGCTGATAACCCGCATCGCATTGAAATCAACATTGCCTTTCGCATATAATAATATGGGTGCGTCGTAACAATTTTTCAGGCGTTTGGGGAATTTATCGCTGGTATAAAAAATAACATCGACGCCGTCCTTTTTAATGTAAGTTAATTCATGCTCCGCCCGGCCAAGCGCTTCGTCCACATCAGGCACCGCGATCGTTTTTTCGCCGATGCCCGGCACCTTTAACCATTTGGTTTTGGAAGCTTTAAAGACTTCTTCGGCGCTGCCAAAGTGCCCGATCAGTCCCCGTGCTAATGAGGGGCCGATATTTTTTAAGAAAGTGAGGGCAACCTGGTGATGCAGCGACATAGGTGACGAAGATATTTCGCTAAAATATAAAATCCTAATAATTTTAGCAAACTAAATTACCCCTTTAAATACACCACCTGTTTAGTTTCAAAAAATTCTTCCTCAAAATAATCCTTAAGGTGGTATTGCTGAATGGCCAACCCCGATTCGGCGATCTCTTCGGTAAGGTCGCCGCCTTTAAGGTAGAGGATGCCGTTGGGCAGTTCATTTTTCGATTGCCGGTTAAACTTACCTTTCACCCAGGGATAAAACTCTTTAAGCCGGGTTACCGCCCGCGATACCACGAAGTCGAATTTTTCGTGCACCTGCTCGGCGCGCTGGTGGGATGCTGTAATATTTTTGAGGCCAAGCGCCTTCGCCACCTCCAGTACCACTTTTATTTTCTTCCCGATAGAATCCACCAGGTAAAATTGTGTTTCAGGGAATAATATTGCCAGCGGGATGCCCGGAAAGCCGCCGCCTGTGCCCACGTCCAGCACTTTCTCGCCGGGCAAAAAGGATATTACTTTTGCTATGCCCAGCGAATGCAGCACATGTCTTTCGTAAAGCTGGTCGATATCCTTGCGGGAAATAACGTTGATCTGGTTGTTCCAAAAGGTGTATAATTCCGGCAATCGGTCGAATTGCTTAAGCTGATGCTCGGTAAGTGACGGGAAATATTTTACGATAAGGTCAGATGTCATCCCTCTTTACGCGATTGATGATATTGCCAAGCAGGAACCGCGCTCTGAAGAGCTGTGCCTTCACCGTGCCCAGGGGCAGGTCGAGCTGCAGGGCTATTTCCTCGTACGATAGCTCGTCAAAATAACGCAGGGTAATCAGGTTACGGTAACGCGACGGCAGGCTTTCTATCAGCAGCCTTAACTCCTGCGTTTGCTGTTTTTTTATCGAGCTTTCTTCCGGGTTCAGCACACCCGATTTAATTTCCAGCTGTTTCTCCTCGCCGTCGTCATTCGTCATGCCGTGGATGGACATCGTGTTTAACTTTTTTTTTCGGATAAAGTCGATACAGTTGTTGGTGGCCACCCTGAACAGCCAGGTGCTGAAGGCAAACTCGGGCTGGTACTTTTCTAATTTTTCGAACGCTTTGGCAAAGGTTTCAACCGTAAGGTCCATGGCATCCTCGCGGTTATTCACCATTTTGAGCACCATAAAATAAATCGAATCCTTGTAGCGCTGCATCAGGTCGGCGTAAGCCTTCTGGTCGCCTTCCCTTGCCCTTACCACCAGGTGGAAATCGTTCTTCGCGTTTTCGGTAAAATTGGCGTTTATCTCCATTGCGTGGTTTTTATAAAGCTTCCGATCAATCCAAAAACATTTAAATAAATATAATATATCATATCAAAAAATGGCAGGTACCATAATAAATCTCTACCATTTAACTTCCTGAATGTTTTATGGTACACAACCAGCTGAACGATCAGCCTAAAAATAAATACACCCAGGGTTAATAACGGCTCGTAATTTAATACTAAAGATAATACAAATAAAGTATAGAATAAAAAGCCGCTTACCGCATCTATCGATAACATATTACGATGCCGGCGTTTATAAAGTTTCCCTACCCCGAAATGGCGCCGCTTTTGACGGAACCAGCCGCCCAGCGTTGTTTTGGCTTCGGTATAGGTAAACGCCTCTTTATGTATCTCTATCGCCGCATTATCGGCCGTGGCGTTTTCGTTTACAAACAGGTCGTCGTCGCCCGATAACACGTGCATATGCGAGGCAAAACCTTTCGAGCCAAAAAATAACTTTTTAGTGTACCCCAGGTTGCGGCCAATACCCATATATGCGTCGCCGTTTAGCGCGGCCGACAGGTAATTTATAGCGGTTTTGATGGTTTCGAACCGGATGAAAGGGTTTAGTATATTTCCGGTCCGGCTGTACGGCGAATAGCCCAGCACGATCTGTACCCCGCCCTTAAAGTTTGCCGCCATTCGCTTGATCCAATGGGCCGATGCGGGGCTGCAGTCGGCATCCGTAAACAGCAGGTGTTCGTTTTTGGCCGCTTTTATCCCCAGGGTAAGCGCAAACTTTTTCCCGGTTTTGAAGCGGGCATGCTCAGTAATGGTTACAATTTTAAGGTGGGGGTAAGTTTCGTGCAACCGGGTTAAAACGGCATCCGAAGTATCGAAAGAGCAATCATTTACCACCACCACCTCAAAGTCGGGGTAGTTTTGTTCCAATATGGCGGGCAGGTTGGCCCTTAAGTTGGTGGCCTCGTTGCGGGCGCTGATGATCACCGATATGGGGGGGCTGCGCCGGGACAGTTTGTCCGCTGGCTTGTACCCCGCCAGCCGGCTTTGTTTGCTGACAAGAAAGTACAGTTGAATAATAAAGCAACCCTGGAATAAATAAAATAGCGCCTGGTGTATATACGTTTCCAATCCTGGTATAGTGATGGAGCAAATTTGCCGATTTTAGTTGAAATTGTTGTAAAAAGTTATAAAGGTTTTGGCCAAAGGAAACCCCAGCGCAGGAACGATAATTTGTTGAGGTTATTGTATTGTATTTATTCACAAAACACGACTGCACCATTTTGAAAGAGGCGCAGGTGGTGCACATGGTGCGGGGTGGCGCGGGTGGTGCACATGGCGCGGGTGGTGCAGGGTGGCGCGGCTGACGAAACACAGTCACCGGCTTCAAAATTTTACCGGCTGTGTGCCGGCACAGGTGAACACACCCTACTTTAATTAACAGCCGTAATATACAGTTAGTTAAGGTTTTATATTTTTAGTGATTTTTTAAGCAGGATGAAAACAACCACATCAATGTGAATTATATTAAAATCCCCTCTTATTCGTGCGTCCACCAACCAGCGGACCAGGAAAAGCAACTCGCTCATACCCAACAAAGTAATCATCAACCCAATGAACCAATGACCCAATAAACAATTTGTTAAATAAATTTTAATACGATAACTTTCCGGTAATTATAAACCTGGTTAATTTATCGTAATGGCTACAGCTGCAAAAACCCAACAGGGCGCGGACGATTTCGACGCCGCCCCAACCCGCCTTTATTCGTTAGACGCCCTCCGGGGTTTCGACATGTTCTGGATCATGGGCGCCGAAGAAATATTTCACGGTATGGCCCATGCTACAAACTCCCCTTTTTGGAATACCCTCTCGCTGCAATTTACCCACCCCGACTGGAACGGCTTTCATGCGTACGACATGATCTTTCCGCTGTTCTTGTTTATGGCTGGTGTGTCAACGCCGTTCTCGATAGGCCGGGGACTCGAGCAGGGAAAAACACGCGGGCAATTGCTTTGGCGCGTGATAAAAAGGGCCATCATCCTGGTGTTATTAGGCATCATAGCCAACAACGGGCTCAAGATACAGCCCATAGCCGATATCAGGTTTCCGAGCGTGCTCGGCAGGATAGGTATTGCGTATATGTTTGCCAATATTATTTTCCTGTACGCGAAGGAATGGGCGCAGATGGCCTGGTTCTGTTTCTTCCTGGTGGGTTATTACCTGCTGCTTAAATTTACTTCGGCGCCCGGCTTTCATCCCGGCGACCTTACCCCGCAGGGAAACTTTGCGTCGTATGTCGACCGTACCGTATTGCCCGGCCATTTATATGTGCCTTATCCAAACACAAAAATTAATATGCACGATCCGGAGGGGCTGCTCTCCACGATTCCTGCCATTAGCACCGGCTTACTGGGCATTTTAACGGGGTCGTTATTAAAAAGAACCGGGTTGGAAAGAGAAAAGAAAGCTTTGCGCCTGGCGCTTGCGGGTATCATTTTTATCGTGATCGCCCAGCTTTGGAACCTCGACTTCCCCATCAATAAAAACTTATGGTCGAGCTCATTTACGCTGCAGGCCGGCGGTATCAGCTTATTGCTGATGGCGTTATTCTATTATATTATCGATGTGCTTGGTTATAAAAAATGGGCATTCTTCTTTAAGGTGGTCGGCATGAACTCCATCCTGATCTATCTCTCGGGTCATTTTATCAGGTGGGGGTATACCAACAACAGCTTTTTTCAATGGCTGGGCCAGCTGGTTGGTAACCCGTATAACGTAGTGATCATGGCTATAACCTTTATCCTGGTAAAGTGGCTGTTTTTATACTACCTGTACCAAAAGAAAACGTTTTTGCGGGTATGATTTTGACTTTGGATTTACGATTTCAGATTTACGATTTAGAGGTGTTTGGCAATTGTCTTGCTTCCTGAAAAACTAACCTTTACTGTCCTTTGGAGAAAAGACTGATAAACTACCTTTTGTGTTACGCTTTCAGCTTACACGTCTTGCGGTATTTAGCCCCTCTCCTCTGTGAGTGTTGCACAACTGAAGCGAGTCATTAAAAGATTTGGCAATAAAGTTCTTTGAAATATTGATTAAAACTTTGATTTTTAGTAAATTAGGGCATGCAAG
>Ga0134126_10000967_pt1 | contig 36509 bp, 27 predicted proteins | sample KB31752_FD_96881 | JGI IMG/M metagenome (GOLD analysis project Ga0134126, IMG submission 96881) | Terrestrial soil microbial communities with excess Nitrogen fertilizer from Kellogg Biological Station, Michigan, USA - KB3-175-2 | ecosystem: Environmental > Terrestrial > Soil > Unclassified ...
CGCCATAAGGCTGGTACGGATCCTTAAACTTTGAGAGATAGGACTTTATGTACAACGAACTTAATGCGTAAAACGGGTTTTGCGACAGGAATTTAACTTCGCGATCGTTGAAACCGAATTTTGTAAGTATTGCCGGGTCTTTAAGCTGTTCGGCGGTATAAAATTTACCGCCTATCATTTTTAGCAGATGCCCATCGGCCGCTGCCTCCGACCCTTCGGCATTCGGATAAGGGATCGCCGTAAGGTTAAACTCGTTTATATAATCGAAAAAACGCTCATAGCCCGGCTTGGTGATATGATCTGCGCCGAAATCGGCATACAGTCCGTCCGACAGGCCGTCGCGTCCGGTGAAAACATGGCCGCCGTACCGTCCGGATGCGTCCAGCACCACCACGTCGTGCCCGCTGTTCATAAGCTCGTAAGCGCAGCAAAGCCCCGTGATGCCGGCCCCCGCCACGATGACTTTTTTAGGCGCCGCCGTTTTCGCCAAAAGAATATGCGGGGCTAAAGCGGCGCCTGCTCCGGCGATCAATGAATTCTTTATAAAAGCCCGTCTTTTTATACGTGTCATAATAGGTGGGAAGGTGTTAGCAAACGCAATATAATATTTATTTTTCACGGTGAAACTTTAAGATAAAATCGACAACCGGCTGAACTGATTGGAGAATGTTACAGCGGGCTCCGGTTTAAAATTTCCTAAAACTGTCTGCATCAATCCAAGCTAAGGATATCGGCTAAATACCCGCGTGTTATTAAATTTATTTACTGTTAATTAATTGGCACTGGGTTTGAATTAAATACCGCGCGGCATTAAAATGCACCGAAAAACTGAAATTAAGACACGATGTTTGCGCCCGGTGGGTTATTGGTGACTAAAAATTTATACGTTTCGTGTGGTAGTTATTTGACAAACGGTAAAAATTAAATAAATGAAACTACTTAAACTAAATCTTTTATTGTTAGCAGCAATCTGCTTTACGGCCTGTAAAAAGGAACAGCCGCCGGTTAATACAAAACCGCAGGGGCCGCCGACCGTGGTAATCCTGGGGTCGTCGACTGCCGAAGGCACGGGAGCTACCCCACCCGACTCATCGTGGGCGCGCCGCCTGGATGCAGCAGTAAACGAAGCGGGCATAAAAGCCAAATTTGTAAACCTGGCTTTGGGGGGTTACAGCACATACGAGGTGTCGCCGACAGGCAGCAGCCCTGTAGCGGGGAGGCCTGTGCCGGATACCGCCAGAAATGTTTCCAAAGCTTTGTCATATCACCCGGGGCTGGTGATCATCAGCCTGCCGTCTAACGATATTGCCTTTAATTATACCGACGACGAAATTTTAAGCAACTACGCAAAAATTACGCAGGCGCTGGAATCGGCGAAGGTGCCCTATATCATTTTTAGCACGCAGCCCCGCAATTTTACCGACGCCAGTCAAAGAATGCGGTTAAAAACCATCAACGATAAAATTAAAGCGGTATATACTTACCATATGAATGATTTTTTAGACCAGCTAAGCACCTCTACCTATTCCATCAACCCATCGTATGACGCAGGTGACGGTATACATGTAAATGACGCCGGGCATCGTTTGATCTTTAACGCGACTATGAAACAGGCCATATTTATCAGTACGGTTACCCAATAAGTGTAAGAGGCAGGTGTTAGCGGTGTATGAAAAAAACGTCAATATATTGTGCAGCGTTCGATACAATATTAATCACAAATTAAGAGGCAGCTGATAGCGGCCAGTTTTTGTATTTAAATTAACAAAATGAAAATTGTGACCTGTGCTGGTACGCTTTTTGCAATAATTTTTTTTACGGTTATTACCTATTAAACCGTCGATAGAATTTTAATACAATTTTTGGAAAATGCAGTTTAGTTTATATGAAGCAGGCGATTTAATTCAAACGCCGGACGGCAAGGGGATGGTGATGGAAGACCAGAGAATAGGATCGTCCATCATATTGGTTGAGTTGGCAAACAGCGAGGGCTCGCGTCCATATCATATCAATGATGTCCGGTTGATGCAATCGGCCTGATTGAGGTTCTGCTTATACCTGATACTAATACTTGTTAAGTTCTGTCTCAATGCCCCGCGGGCGATCAAAATACTTATTAATGTTACCAAATGCACTGTGCGCTGCATGCACCAGGTAAATTGCTATTGTGTAGTTGGCAACAATAATATCACCCAAGCACGCGCCTTCTCAAGAATAGGATCCGTACCACGCCGGGTCTTATAGACAAAACCTATACCGGATAGAAACATTCGATTTTTTGGTACGATATAGTGTTATAAATTTGAATTGCTAACGACACAACAATGGAAGACAATTCAAATGATATCAGCAAATGCCCGTTTCACAACGGCAGCATGAAAAGTAACGTTGGGGGCGCGGGCACCCGTAACCGCGATTGGTGGCCCGGCCAGCTAAAGCTGGGTATTTTGCGCCAGCATACGGCTGCGACCAACCCTATGGATAAAAATTTTAATTACGCAGAAGCTTTCAAAAGCCTGGGCCTCGAAGCCGTGAAAAACGACCTGAAAGCGCTCATGACGGACTCGCAGGATTGGTGGCCGGCTGACTTTGGCCACTATGGCGGGTTGTTCGTGCGTATGGCCTGGCACGGCGCGGGCACCTACCGTATCACCGATGGCCGCGGCGGCGCGGGCCAGGGGCAGCAGCGTTTTGCGCCGCTCAATAGCTGGCCCGACAATGTGAGCCTGGATAAAGCGCGCAGGCTGCTATGGCCGGTTAAACAAAAATATGGCAACAAAATTTCGTGGGCCGATCTGATGGTACTCGCCGGCAACATGGCCATGGAGTCGATGGGTTTTAAAACGTTCGGCTTTGGCGGCGGCCGCGAGGATGTATGGGAGGCTGATGAAGCCGTTTACTGGGGCTCGGAAAATACCTGGCTGGGCGACGAGCACCGCTATGCGCACGGTGCCGGCGGCGTGGTAGAGAACCATGGCGTACTGGTATCGGACGATGACGCATTGGGCGACATTCATTCGCGTAACCTGGAAAAACCGCTTGCCGCCGTGCAAATGGGCCTGATCTATGTGAACCCGGAAGGGCCCGACGGTAACCCCGACCCGCTGATGGCTGCCCGGGATATACGCGAAACCTTTGGCCGCATGGCCATGAACGACGAGGAGACCGTCGCGCTGATAGCAGGCGGACATAGTTTTGGCAAAACCCATGGCGCAGCTTCATCCGAGCATGTGGGCAAAGAACCCGAAGCCGCCGGCATAGAGCAGCAGGGCTTCGGCTGGGTTAACAGCTACGGCATCGGCAAGGGGCCGGATACCATCACCAGCGGGTTGGAAGTAACCTGGACCAAAACGCCGACGCAATGGAGCCACGACTTTTTTGACCACCTGTTTTCTTTTGAATGGGAACTCACGAAAAGCCCCGGTGGCGCGCACCAATGGGTGGCCAAAAACGCCGGCGACATTATTCCGGATACCTTTGACAGCACAAAGAAGCGCCATCCCACTATGCTGACCACCGACCTTGCCTTAAGGTTCGACCCGGCATACGGGAAGATTTCACGACGATTTTATGAAAACCCTGATGAGTTTGCCGACGCGTTTGCACACGCCTGGTTTAAGCTGACGCATCGCGACATGGGCCCTCGGGCGCGGTACCTGGGTTCCGATGTTCCGGCCGAAGAATTGGTATGGCAGGATCCGATCCCTGTCGTAGATCATGCTTTGATCGATGGCCAGGATACTGCGGTCCTAAAAGAAAAAATACTAACTTCAGGCTTGAGCGTTTCGCAGCTGGTATCCACGGCCTGGGCCTCGGCAGCGACTTTCAGGGCCGGCGATAAACGCGGCGGCGCCAACGGCGCACGTATCCGCCTTGCACCCCAACGCTATTGGCAAGCCAACAATCCCGTACAGCTCAACCAGGTGCTGGGGGTATTGGAAAATATCCGGGCTGAATTCAATGCGCGGGCCGATGGTAAAAAAGTTTCGCTGGCCGACCTGATCGTGCTGGCAGGCTGCGCTGCGGTGGAAAAAGCGGCAAAGGACGCGGGCCGGGATATCGCAATTCCATTTACGTCCGGTCGTACCGATGCCTCGCAGGAGCAAACCGATATCGAATCGTTTCAGCATATGGAGCCCGCTGCCGACGGCTTCCGCAATTATCGCAACCCAAAAAGCAGGGCGCGCACGGAAGAATTACTGATCGACAAGGCCAATTTATTAACGCTCACGGTGCCAGAATTAACGGTACTGGTAGGCGGCATGCGCGCGCTGGACGCTAACTACGATGGCTCGCGACATGGCGTGTTTACCACGCGCCCCGGCCAGCTGACGAATGACTTTTTTTTGAACCTAATGGACATGGGCACTGCGTGGAAACCGGTAGGCGAAGACCGTGAGGTATTTGAGGGCCGCGACCGCAAAACCGGTGAATTGAAGTGGACAGCAACCCGCGCCGACCTGGTATTTGGCTCGCATGCGGAACTGCGCGCCATTGCCGAGGTGTATGCGCAGGCCGACGGCAGCGATAAATTTATTGACGACTTTGCTGCCGCCTGGAATAAGGTGATGAACCTTGACAGGTTTGATATTGGTTAGGAAATGTGAATTGACATTTTAAAAGCGGGCTTTGCCCGCTTTTTTTATAGCATCTTGCCGCGAGTGCCGGACTGCAGCAATATTGACCGTGTTTTACCACGTATACCGTACAAAGGCCTCCATAGCTTCGTATTCGGCCATGCCGAGCTTATCGTAACTGCGGGCGGTTTCGCGCGTACGGTCCTCGGCGCGTACCCAAAACTCGCGGGCGTCATCGCCGGGGAATACCGGCCTGTCCTTTTGCGACTGGTGCTTAAATATGGCATTGCGCTTTCTCACCACCTCCTCGGGCGACAGCGGAACAGCCATTTCTATTTCCCAGGTCTCGAACTCCAGCCATGCGCCGCGGTACATCCACAGCCAGCAATCTTTTACCCAATCCTCGGTTTTCTTCAGCCTGTTCAACGCACCCAGGATGATGTTAAAACAAACCAGGTGGGTGCCGTTAGGATCGGCAAAATCGCCGGCGGCAAATATCTGGTGGGGCTTTACCTTTTGTAACAACTCGATCGTTAACTGTATATCTTCCTCACCGACGGTGTTTTTCTTAATCTTGCCGGTCTCATAAAATGGCAGCGCCATAAAATGAATATGATCGTCATCCAGCCCGGCATAACGAGCGCCGGATATGGCTTCGGTTTTCCTGATAAAGCCCTTTACATCTCTTATTTCCTTCGTGTCGATCTGGTTAGGCTGCTTGGTAGGCATAAAATCGCGCATTTGCTGATAAATGGCCTTTAAATGCGCGCTATCCTCACCGATACTTTCGTTGAAATCGATGGCAAATTCTACGAACCTCAGCACATCATCATCCCAAACAGCGGTGTTGCCAGAGGTTTGATACGCTACATGCACATCGTGCCCCTGGTCAACCAAACGGATAAAGGTACCGCCCATCGAGATCACATCATCGTCCGGGTGAGGCGAAAAAATGATGGACCGCTTACGGGCCGGCTGTGCCCGCTCGGGCCTTTGCGAATCGTCGGAATCGGGCTTGCCGCCCGGCCACCCGGTGATCGTATGCTGTACCTGGTTAAATATGTCGATATTGATATTATAAACCGGCCCCTGCTCAACAGCCAGCTGGGCCATGCCATGGTTGTTATAATCTTCTTCGGTTAATTTCAGAATTGGTTTATCAACCGCGCTGGCCAGCCAGATGACGGCCTTCTTTTTTAATTGATTGGCCCACACGCAATCTTTAACCAGCCAGGGCGTGTCAAAACGGGTTAATGAGCTGGCCGCTGCCTCGTCCAATACAAACTCCACATTATCTGAAAGCTGCAGATAGGTGGCCGGCACCTCGCCGGATATTTCGCCTTCAACAGCTTTTTTAACGATCGGCGCTTTTTTCCGGCTCCATGCCATCAGCACTATTTCCCTGGCTTTGAATATCGTACCTACGCCCATCGTGATGGCTTTGGTGGGCACATTTTGCTTACCACCAAAATCCCTGGATGCGTCGCTCCGGGTAAGGTCGTCCAGCGTTACCAGCCTTGTGCCGGAGTTTGGCGCCGATCCCGGCTCGTTAAAACCGATGTGGCCGGTACGGCCTATACCTAATATTTGCAGGTCGAGGCCGCCTAACTGGGTTATTTTTTGTTCATAATCCAGGCAGAAGGCCGCCACATCGTCCTTTTTTAATGTGCCATTTGGAATGTGTACATTTTTTTTATCGATGTCGACATGGCTAAACAAGTTTTCGTACATGAAAGTCACATAGCTTTGAACGGCTGTGGGCTTCATTGGATAGTATTCGTCAAGGTTAAAGGTGATCACATTTTTAAAGCTCAGCCCTTCTTCCCTGTGCATCCGAACGAGCTCAGCATATACCCCTACGGGCGTCACGCCGGTAGCCAATCCAAGGATCGTTTTTTCACCCTTTTTTTCTTTATTGCGAATAAGGTCGGCAATCCGCCGGGCCACAGCCACAGAGGCCTTTGCCTGGCTGGCGTAAACTGTTACCGGCAGCTTTTCGTACCGGGTTTCCTCCAATAAATTTAATCGGGCCATGATTCAGGTGTTTATAATTTTTACCGATAATACAAAAAAAATCCCCGCCTGGGCAGGGATTTTTTCAAACCAATTTAACTATTAAATTTAACCCCACTATCGCAAGGCTACCAAAAGTTCTGTGTATAATTATCCGGCGCATTCGTTATTACAAACCTAATAAATTAAAGTGGACATCCGCAAATACTTTTTAAAATATTTTAATAAGTTTTTTAAAGTTTTTATGTAACGATGTCAACACGAATAAAATTTTAAGAATTAACTTGCTAAATTAGTGGTTTAAACTGACCCTATATCCCATGAAAAGAACTTTACTTTTATTTGTATTGGCAGCATACTGCTTATCCTGTTATGCGCAATCGTCGGCCGACTCTCTTTATACACGGCAAAACTACACTAAAATGGAAAAGCGCATTCCGATGCGCGATGGCAAACTGCTTTTTACATCGATTTATTTGCCGAAGGACCATTCGAAAAAATATCCTATAATTATGACGCGTACGCCCTATAACGTGGGCCCGTATGGCGAAAATGAATACAAGCGCACGTTGGGTCAAAATATGCTGCTTGAGAAAGAGGGTTTTATCTTTGTTTACCAGGATGTGCGTGGCAGGTGGATGAGCGAGGGCAATTTTGTTGATGTACGCCCGATAACGGCTGACAAAAAGGGAAGCAAGGATGTGGATGAAAGTACCGACACATACGACACTATCGACTGGCTGATAAAGAATTTGCCGGACAATAACGGCAAGGTGGGCATCGAGGGAATATCGTATCCGGGATTCTATTCCACCGCTTCGCTTCCAAATGCGCATCCCGCTTTAAAAGCCGTATCGCCGCAGGCTCCGGTTACCGAATGGTTTATCGGCGATGATTTTCATCATAACGGGGCATTATTCCAAATGGACGCCTTCGCATTTTTAACGGGCTTCGGTGTACCACGGCCAAAGCCAATTACCCCTGCACAGTTTAAAAACGGCATCAAATACAGGGAGGCAGATAACTATAAGTTTTACCTGGAAATGGGCGCGCTGCCTAATTTCAAAAAACACTATTTCGGCGATTCGGTGAAGTTTTGGGACAACATGATGGCCCATCCCAACTACGATTGGTTTTGGCAGAATATGAATATACGTCCGCACTTAAGAAACCTGACCCCGGCCACCATGGTGGTAGGCGGCTTTTTTGATGCGGAAGACTGCTTTGGCGCATTGCATGTTTTTGAAGCGATAGAAAAACAAAATCCGGCAAGCCATCCAAATACCCTGGTGATGGGCCCCTGGTTTCATGGCGGATGGGAGCGTGGTGAAGGGCAATACTTTGGCGACCAGGACTTCGGACAAAAAACCAGCCTTTGGTTCCGTGAAAACCTGGAGCTTCCGTTTTTTAAATATTACCTGAAGGGCGAGGGTGAAGCTAATCTTCCGAAAGCCGTGATATTTATCTCGGGCAGCAACGAGTGGAAAAAATTTAACCAGTGGCCGCCAAAAAATACGGTGCAAAAAACGCTTTATTTTCAGCCAAATGGAAAGATGGCCTTTGAAGCGAAAAAAACTAAAAATAGTTCGTTTGACGAATATATAAGCGACCCGGCAGCGCCGGTGCCTTACCAGGCCGGCGTTCAGGCCCGGCGTACCAGGGAATATATGCTGGACGATCAGCGCTTCGCCGAGCGCAGGCCCGACGTAAAAACATATCAAACCGATATTTTGAGAGAGGATATCACGCTAACCGGCCCAGTAATAGCCGATCTTTTTGCGTCAACATCCGGTACAGACGCGGATTTTGTTGTAAAACTGATCGATGTTTTTCCGGAAGATTATCCTGAACCTAAACCCAACCCTAAACATGTAACAATGGGCGGGTACGAAATGTTGGTGCGGGGTGAGATTTTCAGGGGTAAGTTCCGCAACTCTTTTGAGCATCCCGAGCCATTTGTGCCGGGGAAGGTAACTGAGATTAAATATAACCTGCCCGATGTTGCCCACACCTTCAGGAAGGGGCACCGCATTATGATACAGGTGCAAAATACCTGGTTCCCGCTTGCTGACAGGAACCCGCAAAAATTTGAGGATATTAACCAGGCCAAGGACTCAGATTTCCAAAAGGCAACCATCCGGATATATCATGATGATGCGGCGCTTTCGCATGTAAATGTTACCGTATTGGAATAACTGGATTGCAGCGATTTAATGAGGATTACACCGATAATAACAATAAATAAATGAGATTACACCGATTGGCTCTGTTTGCTTTTTTACTGGTTTCTTTTTCCGCGAGTGCCCAGCTTGGCGTGCCCAAAGAAAAATTTACCCGTGCCGATTCCCTGCGCGGATACCTCACCCCACTGCGTACCTGTTATGATATCAACTATTACCACCTGGATGTTAAGTTTGATATCGCCAATAAATTCATTAGCGGCAGCAACCTGTTTAAGTTTACTGCCGTGCAGGATTTTACTAAGCTGCAGTTCGACTTGTTTGCTAACCTGAAAGTGGAGAAAGTAGTTTACAAGGGCCGTGAGCTACCTTATACCCGCGAATACAACGCGGTTTTTGTAACCTTCCCGGCAATTATAAAAAAAGGCAGCAAGGATCAGTTTACGGTTTATTATTCGGGTCATCCAACCATTGCGAAACGCGCGCCATGGGATGGCGGAATTGTTTATACGAGGGACTCGGTTGGCAACCCATGGGTGGCTACGGCCTGCCAGGGTGTGGGCGCAAGCATATGGTGGCCTAATAAAGACCATCAGTATGACGAGGTCGACAGCGCGCTAATTAGCATCAGCGTACCCGATACCTTGCAGGATGTTTCGAATGGCAGGCTGCGCAAAGTGACGAAACTGCACAACGGTTATACCCGGTACGACTGGTTTGTGGCCAACCCGATCAACAATTATGACATCGAAGCCAATATCGGCAAATACACCCATTTTAGTGATGTTTATAATGGTGAAAAGGGCAAGCTGACGCTGGATTATTGGGTGCTGCGTTATAACCTGGAAAAGGCAAAAAAACAATTCGGCGAAAATGTAAAGGATATGATCAAAGCCTTTGAGTATTGGTTTGGGCCATATCCTTTTTATGAAGATGGCTATAAACTGATCGAAGCCCCGCACCTCGGCATGGAACACCAGAGCGGCACGGCGTATGGGAATCATTTTCAAAACGGCTACCTCGGGCGCGATCTGTCGGGCACGGGATGGGGATTAAAATGGGATTTTATTATTGTACATGAAAGCGGGCACGAGTGGTTCGGCAATAACATCACCTCGAAGGACCTGGCCGATATGTGGATACACGAAAGCTTTACCAATTATTCGGAATCGCTGTTTATCGAACAGCGTTACGGCAAGCAGGCCGGGCAGGAATATGTGCATGGTACCCGCTTCCTGATCCAGAATGATGCGCCGATCGTAGGCATTTACAACGTGAACAAGGAAGGATCGGGCGATATGTATTACAAAGGGGGCAACCTTCTTAACATGATCCGCACGATCATTAACGACGATGAAAAATGGCGCTCTATTTTACGCGGCTTAAATAAAACCTTCTATCACCAAACGGTAACTTACGACCAGGTGGTAAATTATATCAACGAGAGATCGGGTAAAAACCTGTCGCCGGTATTTGAGCAATATCTTAAATATAAAAACGTCCCCATTTTAAACTTTATGTTTATGCATGGCAAATTGTACTGCCGGTGGATAGCGGATGCCAAAGGTTTTAAAATGCCGGTTAAGGTGCGCGTTAAAGGCGGCGAGTACGAATTTATTACCCCATCGACCCGTTTTACGCCGGTTGAGCTTAAGAATGCGACTAAAGATAATATCGAGGTGGACACCTTTAATTATTATATAGGCGTGCTGGTGGATTAGAAAGATGTCGGATGTCGGATGTTCGATGTCGGATTTATTATTTAAAGGGATAGTTTTAATCTCCTTGTAACCAAACCTTGGTAACGACGTCTTATATTAAAAACCGATAACCATGAGATCATCAATCAAATTATTGCTGGTTGCTATTTTAGCGACTTCAGGCAGTTTTACTTTTGCCCGGGCTTATTCACCAACAAACGTAGCTGCATATGAAATCATCGATAGGCACCTGTCAGGGTTTAATGAAGTGGATATTGCCGGCCCGTACGATGTTTACATTAAACAGGGTGCTGTAGAATCGGTAAAAATAGAGGCGCCGGCGGATATGATGCGCCGCATACTCACCGATGTAAACAACGGTGTTTTAAAAATATACACCAGGCATGAAATGTGGAACTGGGGATTTTTGTGGGGCCATCATCAAAAAATACGGGTATATGTTGTTATAAAAGATGTGAGGGACATAACGATATCGGGATCGGGCGATGCCTATTTTAAAGACGGGCTTCGAGCCGGCTCCCTGAAATTACGGATCAGCGGGTCGGGCGATATGACCGGCCGGGTTGATGCAAAAATGCTGGAAAGCAGTATTTCGGGGTCGGGCGATATGCGGCTCTCGGGCCGTGCGGATAATTCGACGGTAAGCGTGGTTGGATCGGGGGATTTCTCGGCACGCGACCTGGTTACTGTTAATTCCGCGGTGCGGGTTACCGGGTCGGGCGACGCCAGGATCAATGCCAGCGGTCATGTCGACGCGGCTGTATCAGGGTCGGGCGACGTTCATTATACCGGCGGCGCCAAAAGCATCAGCAGCCATAAGAGCGGCAGCGGGGATATTAGCCGGGATTAGTGATTGGAATTCGGGATTATCGGTTTGTTAATACTTGCATGCTCGCCTGCTTGTATGACGCATCCTAAGTATTACTGATCACCGAACTTTTGGCAACAATATGCCCGCTGCCTGTATGGTTTTTAACACTACATCAAGCTTAACCAACTTACCGAACCCGTTGGAGACGACTGAGTCGATGCCGGCTGGTGGAACACATCAAACCAATCGTCGATCTTATGATGATCGTTCGTGGTTACCGCTTTGAAAACATATTCGTTAGACGCCGGGTCATAGTCGTAGTCGTTCATCCACTCGGGGTAATTTGACGCGGTCAATTCGATAGCATTCATTATAAAATCAATTTCGGCGTTGGTCATGACCGGATGTACAGATACCCGGATCCAACCCGGCTTGTTCAGGAGATTTCCAGACCGGATTGAATTTAATATCTCGTACGACCTGGCCTTGCCGACGTGCAACAGCTGATGTCCGTATGTTCCCGCGCACGAGCAGCCGCCTCTGGTCTGTATACCAAAACGGTCGTTCAGGATCTTCACAATCAGATTGTAATGTGCCCCTTCAACTATAAATGAAAAAATGCCGAGTCGTTTTTTTACTGCGCTTTCGAGCACCCGGACATTCTTCATTTTCGAGAACCTGTTGAAAATTTGCTTCCGCATTTCCTTTTCCCGCAGGCGTATGTTTTCCACGCCCATTTCTTCTTTTAGACGGATACACATAGCCGCTTTTATACCCTGCAGAAATGGCGGCGTACCGCCATCTTCCCGGTGTTCGATATTGGTGACGTACTCGCGCGCCTTCCACGGGTTGGTGTACGCTACGGTGCCGCCACCCGGTTGGTCGGGAACGGCATTTTTATATAATTTTTTATCGAAAATCAACACGCCGGGGGTACCCGCCCCGCCCAAAAATTTATGTCCCGAAAAATAAATGGCATCCAAATCCGCTTGCTTTTCTGCTGGATGCATGTTGATTTCAACATAAGGGGCCGAACAGGCAAAGTCAACAAAGCATAATCCGCCGTATTGGTGGATCATTTTGGCTATTTCATGATAGGGGGTTTCTATACCGGTAACGTTTGAGCAAGCGGTAACCGCAGCTATTTTATTGCTACGGTGTTTATGCTGTTCCAACAAGCTTTTGAAGTGTGCAAGGTCGACATCTCCATTTTCATCCGCGTTAATGATCTCGATGTCAGCAATAGTTTCCAGCCAGGTCACATAGTTGCTGTTATGCTCCATATGCGTGACAAAAACAACCGGCCTTAACGCCTCATCTATTTGATACTCCGGCGAGCTTCCTTTTTTCATAAAATCTGCTATTCTCCCCGGCATGCGCAGCCCGAGTATACGTTGCAGCTTATTTACAGCGCCGGTCATTCCGCTGCCGCAGAAGATCAATAGGTCGCTGTTATTGGCGCCGACGTGCTCCTTGATGATAACTTTTGCCGCTTCATAGGCTTCAGACATTAAAGCGCCCGTAACCGTAGCCGTAGTATGGGTATTGCCTAAAAAAGGCATAATTTCTTGCTGTATTCGTTCCTCTATCGGCCGGTAAGCCCTGCCCGTTGCAGTCCAGTCAGCATAAATAATCTTCTTTTTTCCAAAAGGCGATTCAAAAGTTTGATGAAGGCCGATAATACCTGTCCGGAATAGAGAAAAATGATCCTCCAACGCGGTTGCGGGAGTGTTTATCATGACGAGCCGGTGATCAGTTACGACTTTCACGGCCCTTTTATTTAGTTTTTGAATTACTAAAGATAGCAAACAGGGCGTGCGGCGTTTTACTGAATTCATTATTAAATAACACCGCCGCCAGCCAGATGTAGGCTATCAATCCAAAAACGATGAGCACCTGGCTCCCCGATGTTTTTTGAATATCCTGTTTTGCCTTTACGTCGCAAACCTCGCCGGGACAGTATTGCGCTTTTTTTCCGTAAAGTAGCTTATAAACTTTGCATCCCAAACAAATGCCAAATACCGATTCGAAAAAAGTGAATATGAGACATATCAGGCAAATTATGCCCGTTATCGGGCTGTATGAATTTGCAAGCACCATGAGCGCGAACATAACTGCTGATAAAAGCAAGCCGATTATCCACGCAAACTTTTTTTGCGCGGCGCCCACGTATTCCGGCGCCTGGCTCCGCACGATCAGCCGCCCGATGATTAATGTAGGAGAAAATTTAGGGGTAATAAAAATGCGTATAATAAAATCCGTAAGAAAAATGGTTATAAAATATTTGATTAATAAAAAATCACCTTTATACAGGATTTGCATTAACGAAATGATAAGACCTAAAAACAAGATGCCCGCCGACGCCCTTATTTCCCTTTCGTTTAAAACGGGGATGTTATATCCGACTACTTTTTCGCCAAATGTTTTCATTGTGTGGTTTATATTTTGATGATTTACAGTAACTTATGTTACAACCTATCATTGATATATAAAAATGCGGCAGGAAGCATCATTAAAAGAATTTATATGACAGCCGCCGCAATATTTTACAAAACAGGGTGGTTTTGCGTGAAATTAATAAAAATGGAATACGTTAGATGGAGCCAAAAAACGCAGGGTTACGCACTATTGAGCAAGATTTTAGAAACTGATATTTAAAGGTGTCAGATTGCCCGGCTTGCAAACAACAAACACTTCATTACTTACGACCGCAGCTTTTATTCGCTTCTTAAACTTTCTACCGGATTCGTTAGCGCGGCTTTAATTAATTGAAAGCTTACCGTAGCCAGTGCGATGACCAGCGCTGTAAATGCCGACAGGGCAAAAATATCCCATCGTATGCTAATGCGGTAGGTGTAATCCTGCAGCCATTTGTTCATTAAATACCAGGTAATGGGCGTGGCAATTACAAAACCTAGAGCGATCAGCGCCACAAATTCTTTCGAGAACAAATAAACGATCCCCGAAACTGAGGCGCCCAAAACTTTGCGGATACCCACTTCCTTAATGCGCTGTATAGCCATAAACGACGCCAAACCATACAAGCCCAGGCAACTGAGCAATATAGCGACTGCAGCAAACCAGGTGTAAATATCGGCCAGCTGGTTTTCCTGCTTGTACATTTGTGCAATGCGGGCATCCAGGAACTGATACTCGAAGGCGTAATCAGGAAACACCTGGTTCCAAAGTTTTTCAATCGCAGGTATGGTCGATGCAATATTGCCCGAAGATATCTTAATATTGGTAAGGCCGTAGGCCCTTTTAAAGGTCGTCATAAACATCGGCGCATCCTCATTTTTCAGGGACCGGTTATGGTAATTTTTCAAGACCCCAACAATAGGGCCTTTCATTTTGGGGTTTAGCGCTATTTCCTTGTTCAATACATCCTGGGGGTTGCGGAAGCCCAATTTTTGTACGACTGCCTCATTCACCAAAAACTCTCTCATCGTGTCCGACGGCAGCAAATTACGGCCTGCAACCAGTTTCAAATGATAAGTATCCAGGTATTGAGCATCGGCAAGCTTAAATATGGAATAAAAATCGGTGTGTTTTGGCGCATGGTCAAAGTTGAACCATCCCCAATTAGCATCTTCGCCCGTCGGAATATCCGAGCTGAAACTTAGTTGTTCAACACCTTTAAGGCTGTTTAGCTTGTTTCGTAAATAATCGATCTTACTATTCGCCACACTATCCTGCGGGAACGGCACATTTACGATCGCGTCTTTAGCAAAACCCAGGTTTGTTGTGTTAAAATAGTCCATCTGTTTGACTATAATGAGCGTGCAGATAATGAGTCCCTGCGCTACTACAAATTGGAATACAACCAATCCGCGGCGTAACGAAATGCCTTTGGCGGTTTTAACGGCAATTTTACTTTTCAGTGCGTTGATAGGGTTAAAACCGGAAAGGATGAGTGAGGGATAGAAGCCGGCCAGTAGCGTTACGCCCACCGTTATTGCAATTAAAAAGACGGCCACATTAACCACCAGCAGCATATTTGCTGATAAAGGCAGATCCAGCACTTTCCCCACGGCAGGCACACCGATCAGCCCGATGCCAAGTGACAATACCACTGAAATCAAAACGATGACGAACGTTTCTGTCAAAAACTGGAGCTGTAGCTGCCTGCGGTTGCCGCCAAGCACTTTGCGTATACCTACTTCTTTTGCGCGGTTTACGGCCTGTGCAGTTGCCAGGTTAATAAAATTAACGCAGGCGATGATGAGTATAAATAAAGCGATCATCCACAACATTTTGATCATTTTGGGCGATATGGTCACATTCGAAAAATCGCCTGCCTGGCTGTCAAAATGAACTTCTTTTAACGGTTGCGCAATTTCACTGTCGGTGATACCATCCGTATGGTGGCTTTTTACCATAGTGCGCAGCCGTGCGGTAATATGGGCAGGGCTTACATTGGCAGGCAACAAAATAAAGCAGTCGAAACCGGAGCTGGTGCTGTTCCAGTCTGTAGATTTTGCGATCCGAGCGGTATAACCGGTGCCGAAGGCGATCACTACTTTAAGCTGGAAATCGGTGTTTTTGGGGATGGGCGCCAGGATGCCGGTTATCTTAACCACATCCTTATTATTCCATTTAATGGTTTTGCCGATCGCGCTTTTCCAGTCGCCAAAATATTTTTCGGCGGTCTCCTTTGTGAGCAGCGCATTATTGGGGTCTTTTAGCGTTGCGGCCGAGCCAGCGAGCAAAGGGAAGTTAAACAGCCTAAAAAATGCAGGCGTTGTGGCAAATACTCCCGAAGCTTCTTTGAATTTTTTATCAGTTTGCCCGGCAGCGTTTAGCACCTGTATTTGTTCATCGGATTGGCTGAAAACTGGCACTACCTCTTGTACTTCTGGAATTTCAGTGCGTATGCCTTGCGGTATAGCGTACGAAATGCCTGCGCCATAAAAAATATCTTTACTGTCCGAATGGTGATATTCAGTAAGCAGGCGGTAAATACGGTCCCTATTGGGATGGAAGTTGTCGAAGCTGAGGTGGAATTGTATCAGCACAAAAATGATAAGACAAACAGCGATGCCCGTGCCTAATCCGATTACATTGATAAGCGTATAGGACTTTTGACGCACAATATTACGCCAGGCTGTTTTAAAGAAATTCCGTATCATGCAGGGTTGGGTTAAAGGGTGATGGATCGTTTCAATAAGCGGCAATGGAAGTGCCAGTATGGAAAACAGCCCATTTATACCACAGAAGGGCCATAATGAGATTTAACGGTGTTCGGAAACGGACGATCTACGTACGATTTCGTACATCGAAAAGTGTGCAGTCAGAAGATTCCATAACAAAAATACGAGTTATTTAAACCATTCGGAATAGATTGTTTCCTCGGGCACATCGGTAGGGCTCTCGAAGTCAAGCTGGTACCCGTCGGGGTCTGCAAAGCATACCACCCACATATTGTTACCTACAAACGGCTCCTTTATTTCAACGCCTTTGTTGGTAAACTCGTGATATAATGCCAGCGCGTCCGCGCACTGGAAACAGGTCGACACGCCCCTGCCGTTTTCGCCGTCGAACTTTTTCTTATCCCGCGGTTCCTGCAGCATCAACGAAACCTGGTCCCGCTCCAGCCAGCACCATTCAATTTTACCGCGGGGCGTCCATTGGTTAGTGAGCTTAAAACCCAGCTTCTCTGTATAAAACCTGAGTGAGGCTTCCATATCGGCCACCATAAAAAAAGGGACAGCAAGCCGGATGTTGGTTGTGGAAATTGCAGGATCCATTATTGATCGTTTAGTAGGTCTAAAATAAAAAATTTATGTGATAAGACGTAGCATTAATCTGCTGAATGGCTTAAATCCCGTGAAATCCGGTAACCGCAACAAACGGAATTTCGGCTTAACGAATCAATGAAGTACATTTAAATATTAAAAACAGCAAGCAGGCCAATGTTTTTAAAAAGATCCACATTTTATTTGCTTTTTGTAGTGGCGTACATCGGTGCGTTGATCATCGAAAAACCGATCTGGATGGGCGGCACCGTCGCGTCCTGTTTTTCCTACCTGTTTACCGTTATGATACATTTTTCGGTGTTTGCCGGTATGATATGGGCCAACAATGCCTTCGTAATACCCTACCTGCTCGAAAAGAAACGCTTTGGCGCGTATGTTATCGCCCTGGTCGGTCTGGTATTATTGTACACGGTTTGTGTAGGCCACTATAATCATTTTATCCACGGCGTTCTTTTTCACGATCAGCTCATCGGGACAAGCTCCGGGTTCTGGCAAAATTTCGTGTATGGCCTTTGCTGCACGGTTATCTCGGCCATGCTGTATGTAACACAAAAATGGGCGGAACAGGAAGAGCAGGTCAAAAATAGCCGCATTAACCAGCTACAAACCGAATTAAAATACCTGCGCTCGCAAATTAACCCGCACTTCCTGTTCAACGGGCTGAATACCGTTTACGGATATATCGACCTGCATAACCGGCAGGCACGAGACATGATGGTTCAATTTTCGGACCTGCTGCGGTATAATTTATACGAGGCTGATGTGGACATGATCGAGCTGGAAAAGGAGGTGAAATACCTGAAAAATTACGTAGCGCTGCAAAAGGCGCGAAGCAATGAGAATATGCAGGTGGACCTGAAAGTAAATTATCAAAATGGCAGTCTTAAAATTGCGCCGCTCATTTTTATGGCATTTGTGGAGAATACCTTTAAGTACGCTTCCAGGGGCGATGATGTGAAGAATAGTATTATCATTGAGCTCAAAGAAGAAGGAGGGCGGATCGATTTCTCCTGCGATAATTCATATGAGGAGGCGGAAAACGAGCCGGGGGGCATCGGCCTGAATAACGCGGCAAGACGGCTGGAATTATTGTACAAGGATCGTTACCAGCTCGATATAAAAAAGGAGTCGGATATTTATCACGTTCATTTAACAATAACGCCATGAAGAAGCTCAGTTGTATCATTGTGGATGACGAGCCGGTTGCCCGTAAAATATTGCATGAGTTTGTTGAACAGCTTCCATTTATGCATCTGCTGGGCAAATTTGAGAACGCGGCAAAAGCGGAAGCGTTCTTGAGGAATAATGAGGTTGATATCATGTTCCTGGATATTGAAATGCCAAAAATATCGGGCCTCCAACTATTAAAGTCGATCGATAGACACCCGTTAGTGATAATAACTACGGCCTTTCCGCAATATGCGCTTGAGGGATACGAGCTGGAGGTGATCGACTATCTGTTAAAGCCGATCGCCTTTAACCGCTTCATGAAAGCGGTGCAAAAAGCTAAGGAATACAAACAAATGCAACAGGCTACTTCAGCTTCGCAAGCTGCATCTTCCTATCTTTTCGTCAAGAGTGACAAGCGGATCGAAAAAATTGAACTGAGCGACATCCTGTATGCCGAAACACTGGGCAATTATATAAGCATCCATTTGCAGGATAAAAAGATCATAGCCTATCTCACTTTAAAAAGCCTGGAAACGCAGCTGCCGGCAAACGAGTTTATTAAGATACACCAGTCGTTTTTAGTAAATAGCTCCAGGATATGTGCCATTGAGGGCAACGAGGTAAAAATCAACAACAAGTCGCTGCCGATAAGCCGCAACTATAAAGATGCGGTGATGGAGATGGTGCAGCAGCGCATGTTAAGGAGGTGATTGCGGTGCTATGTTCCCAATGTAACGCTACATAATCCAATTAATTTCCGAAATTCGCGGAACCAATGCTCCAGATCCAAAAAGACGTTTCGCTTAAAAACTTTAACACCTTCGGCGTTGATGCCAGCGCGAAATTTTTTGTCGAGATAAATCATAAGGACGAGCTGTCCGAGCTTTTTATGGACCCCCAATGGAAAGACACCAAAACGCTGGTGCTGGGCGGTGGCAGCAATATGTTGCTGATCAATGATTTCGATGGACTGGTCATCAGGATGAACATCCGCGGTATTGAGCACCGCATTAATCATAATGAGGTATTTATCGAGGCGGGCGCCGGCGAAGTGTGGAACGACCTTGTGAAGTTTTGCGTTATCCGCGGATATGCCGGGCTCGAGAATCTCAGCCTGATACCCGGCTCGGTAGGCGCAGCGCCGATACAGAACATTGGCGCCTATGGCGTAGAGCTTAAGGATGTATTTTATAGCTGCTGCGCCTTTGAACTGGCAACCGGCAGCTTCAAAACGTTCAGCAAAACCGATTGCAGGTTTGGCTATCGCGAGAGCATTTTTAAGGAGGAGTTAAAGGACAAGTATATTATTGTATCCGTTAAGCTAAACCTGTCCCTCACCCCCGACTTAAATTTATCCTATGGCGCCATAGGCGAGGAGCTGGCGGCGCGCGGCATCACATCGCCGACGATAAAAGATGTATCGCAGGTGGTATCGCATATAAGGGTATCCAAACTACCCGACCCATCCACCATCGGCAATGCCGGCAGCTTTTTTAAAAACCCCGTGATCACCGCAGAGGCCTTTACCGCGCTACAGGCGATGTTTCCCGATATCGTACATTATCCCGCAGCAGCGGGCACAATAAAGCTTGCGGCCGGCTGGCTCATCGAGCAATGCGGCTGGAAGGGCAAAATTGTTGGCCATACCGGCACCTGGAAGAACCAGGCACTCGTTTTAGTGAACCACGGAGAGGCCACCGGTTCAGAAGTGTATACACTTTCGTCGCAAATCATAGACAGTGTGTATAGTAAATTTGGCATCACGCTGCAGCGCGAAGTAAACATTATCAATTAATTTTTTTTAACCAACATAAAGTCTCGTAGTAATTAAAAGTTAATGCGGCTCGCTTAACTACCCGCCAGGAAACGCGCCTGCTGCCTGATAAATTGCAGTTTTATAACCATTCCTGGTCGATCAGGGTGTACAACAGACACCCCAAAGTTTCCGGTTTGCTTAAACGGTTCCGGCTTATTCTCCCACCCCAACTGTCTAAAAATGGTATCATGTTTGTCTAAAAAGGGGGACAAACCTCCTAACTATGACAAAGATTGAGTTTAACACCCTAGTTCTCCGACAGGCGCCTTCGTTAAGGTCTTACGCCTTGCACTTCACCCATGATGCCGACGATGCCAACGACCTTGTACAAGATACCATGTTGAAGGCTATTACTTATTACAATAAGTTTAAAGAAGGCACTAATTTGAAGGGGTGGTTATACACTATTATGAAGAACACCTTCATCAATAATTACCGTCGTTTTATTAAGATGAACACCTTTGTAACCAAGTCTGACGAGATATCGTCGCCAAACCTGGTATACAGTTCAACAAAAAACAACGGCGAGGCCAAATTTGTAATGGACGATCTGAAAAGAGCTTTAGACCGTCTTCCGGAAGATTATTATGTGCCTTTTACCATGTATTTTGAAGGCCACAAGTACCACGAGATCGCCGATCATCTGGAAATCCCTATCGGTACCGTTAAAACCCGCATACACGTTGCGCGTAAATTGCTAAAAAAGAGCCTGAAGGCTTACGACAGCGGTATAGCAAAACCAGTTTACGCAGAAAATTAACTAACTCAACTTCAATAATAGGTAAGTCTCCCGTTGAATAAGCGGGAGACTTATTTTTTTTGCGGCTTGTTTAGTTTCGCTATTTTAGCCCGATGAGCGAATTACCTGGTTATACACGGTCGCAGCTTGCATTACGCAACGGGCAGGATAAACCCGAAGTGTGGATAGCCTACAAAGGACTGATCTACGACGTAACCCGCAGCAGGCTATGGCGCAACGGCAAGCACTACGAGCATTGGGCCGGCCAGGACCTTACCCACGAACTGGCCGACGCCCCCCACGATGAGTGGGTGTTCGACCATTTCGACCCGGTAGGGCGCCTGCTAAACGCCGCCGAAACTAAGTAAGGGCAATTTCAAAGCTCGACAATCGCACAAACTCCTGCACGCGTTCCGCTACTTCCTGTTCCGTAAGGTTACGGATCCTTTCGCTGCCGAATTTCTCTACGCAGAATGACGCCAGCGCCGACCCGAATATGATGGCGTTCTTCATATTGTTAAAATTCACGGTGCCCACTTTGGCCATATAGCCTATAAAACCTCCCGCAAAGGTATCGCCTGCCCCTGTCGGGTCAAACACCTCGGCCAGCGGCAGCGCAGGCGCGGCAAATATTTCGTTTTCGTGGAACAGCAAAGCGCCGTGCTCACCTTTTTTTATGACCAGGTATTTAGGGCCCATGGCCAGTATTTTCCGCGCAGCCTTCACCAGCGAGTACTCGCCCGAAAGCTGCCTCGCCTCGGCGTCGTTAACCGTCAGCACATCCACCATCTTGATCGTTTCCACCAGGTCATCCAGCGCAATATCCATCCAAAAGTTCATCGTGTCCATCACGATCAGCCTTGGGCGCTTGTTGAACCGGCTGATAACCGTTTGCTGAATTTTCGGCGTAAGGTTGCCCAGCATCAGGTACTCGCAATCCTGGTAAGCGGCCGGTATAACCGGGTCGAAATCAGCCAGCACGTTCAGCTCGGTAGCCAGCGTGTCGCGGCTGTTCATATCATTATGGTACTTGCCCGACCAGAAAAACGATTTCTCATCCTTCCGTACCTGCAGGCCCTCGGTATCCACATGGTGGCTGTTCAGGTCATCGATCTCGCTTTGCGGGAAATCGCCGCCAACCACGGCTACGATCTTCACCTTGTCATAAAAATACGACGCCGCACGACTTAAATACGTAAGCGAGCCGCCCACAATTTTGTCCGTCTTGCCAAAGGGCGTCTCGATGGCGTCAAAAGCCAGGGTTCCGATCACTACCAAACTCATAGAAAACAATTTAAAATTATTTTGCGGCAAATATTGCGAATTTACCCCGGAAATCATACTTTTGCCGACTCTAATCGAAACCAATTTCCTGAGTAGCTCAGCCGGTTAGAGCATCTGACTGTTAATCAGAGGGTCGCTGGTTCGAGCCCAGCCTCAGGAGCACGATAAACAAAAGCGAATAACGAAAGTTATTCGCTTTTTTAGTTAAACTCTGTTTAGCTGGGCGAGAAGTTTATCCGCCAACTGGCGGAAGCCCAGCCTCAGGAGCACAATAAACAAAAGCGAATAACGAAAGTTATTCGCTTTTTTAGTTATAGATATCTGGCTCGACCGGTTAGAGTCCCACACGTACGGGATCAGGAGCTGGACTTTCACACCTTAGTTCCTCAAACCGCAGCTTCCGCCAACCAGGGTAAAAAAGGTTTACAAAGGTTTACACTTTTTAGGCTTTTTTTCAGTTAAATTATTGATAATCAAATATTTAACTATTTTCACTGTAAACCCAAAAATCACGTCCCCGCAGGGGCGCTCGCACAGGGGTATCCCGCATTGGTTTGTAAACAAATACGACTACCAGGTTTATTGGTTTCATCCATCGTATGCTGTGAATCGGACAGCGCAGGGTCCTATGCGAGAGACTTTGCAGGAACAAAAACAGCCAATTGGGTATGCCGCACTCGTTCGTAAATATACACGATTACAAGTTTATTGGTTTCTTCTATAGGATGCTGGGAAGTCGGCAGTGCAGGGTCCTCTGCGAGAGTCCCTGTGGGAACGAAAGCGCTATTTGTAGCTAGACTTTATTCATATATATAAAAGTCGAGACCGTGTTTCACATATTTACTTTCCTCTTCTATAATGGATTTATTGTTTTCTAACTCGCTAATCTTTTCCTTTTCCAAGAGTCGGCACCATAAAGAAACAGGAAAATTCCTGTTGGAGTGAATATGTAATCTTAATATGATTTTGTCTGTTGGTTTTCTGTGTTTCCCAATGATTTGACTGATTGTACTTGCTCCAACATCGATATCCTTTGCAAAGTCCGAGTAATTCATTTCCAGGCAGCTGATATATTGATGCAAGAAAAAACCAAAATCAAATCGTTCTTCAAATCTGGAAGAAACTAAATAATCTTCCATTAAAAATTTTAATTGTAATAGTCGATTCTTTGATTTGCTTTCTGTTGATTGGGAATCAGATTTCTTCTTTCTAATTTCACGAAACGCCATTAATATATCATTTCGTTCTTTTCTATTGACAACGTCTGGGAACACATAAGATTCCGCTAAGTCTTTAAGAGTATAATCTTTGTTCGTATTCATTGTTTTCTGTACTAATATAATAACGAAAATTATTTCAGATATTTTTCGATTAACCCCCGGCTGGTATGTTCATAAAGTATCATCAATCCTTCGGGTCGTTGAGTTGTTCTGATAGGGACATGTTCAAAACCATAATGGTTAGTATAATGTTTTATCAGGTCTGTTTTTGGGATTAGGAAAACAAATCCCTCATGCCCTCTTTTTATAGATTCACGGCAAGCAAATGCTATAAGGCAGCCGCCAATCCTTTCGATCTTTTTAGATGAGCCTACGTGCTCCAAAGCAACCTCCAGCAACATTATTTCGATTGCGTTGATTTGAGGATCAGTGTGATCGATAATACACATTAGCCCTAATATCTGATTGCCATTTTTAAGTTTCAATTGGTATACCTCTTTGCTTTTATATTTTGACCAATTAAACTTTTTAAACCGACTAGCATCTTTTTTAATTGTTTCAAAATCTTTTTTTGAAACGGGTTCTATCTCAGCTTCGAATTCAACACCTGATTCTACATCGCGGACCTTCATCAGTATATTATTATATGCAAATATAGATATTTATCTTTACATTTTTGTAATGAATTTACAAAAATGTAAAGATAGTGATTGGTCCCCCTTATTTGGCTTTGTTGTAAGCATATACCATTACCGGGTTTATTGGTTTCATCCATAGGATGCTGTGCGGCAGGCAGCGCAGGGTCCTCTGCGAAAAACCTACGGAACGAAAAAATCTTGATATATTTATCAATGGATGCAAAAATAATATTAGGCAGAATATTACAACGACTTATCGATTCCGGGTGTTCTCAGTTTGAGAATTACAACCGATTTGATTTTATGGAATTAAAGGTCGAATCGATTATTCTAAGCCGAGAAAATGGAAATAACGTAATTATTCCGTTCGGGAAATTATTATTAGGAATTGAAGCTTATAAAAGCGACGAAAATGGTTACGATAAAAAGACTACATTTTTAAGAAATCATAATCTAACCCATATAACAAGTCCTATATATTCACTACTTCATCTTTTGCCGAAAGAAGCTTATATAAATTGATACTAATACTCTAAAAATTGATAAGCGACGCAGTCATTGCAAACGTTTAATCGTAGTTTTGTTATTGATTATATGAAATATAGCTTTGAAAATATCAACGTAGGCGACGAAGTTTACTTTGATTCCACACCTCAACAATTTAACCGCGATTTGTATTGGAAAGTATTAGGAAAGCTTGAGGAGCAGCAGGAATTAATTGTTGGGTTGGATATTATGGGTTGCGAAAATGAACGGTGGACGATTCATAACAGCGAAGTGCGTTATCATCTCAAACCACAGCACTGATCGTGTGATCATTTCGTACCGCATATTTGCAAGCGTGGCACAGGAATACCACCGCTAGTGCCTGCGTGGTATTCTCGCGCCAGGAGGGGGCAATGCAGTGCGTTTCCCACCGGCCGACAACCTAAGTGTTTATATAAATTCTAAATTATTGGCATGGGTACTACTCTAAACTAAATTATTAATTACTTCAGCCATTGTTTTATCGACATCTTTATTTTTTAGTTCGCATTGATGTATCACCACTACATTCCATCCCAAATCCGTTAACATTTTTTGGTTAGCAATATCCCTCGCAATATTGCGAGTAATTTTGTCATCCCAATATTCAACCCTCGTCTTAGGTAAGGACGACTTACGGCAATCTTTATGACCGTGCCAAAAACAGCCATTTACAAAAATCACGGTTTTGTATTTTCTTAAAACGATATCAGGCTTACCTGGAAGAGTTTTAGAATGTAATCTAAACCGAAACCCATGTTTAAATAAATATTTGCGAACTAATATCTCGGGTTTGGTATCGATCGACTTGATTTTACCCATTATTTCACTTCGCTTTTCTTTTGAAAAAGTATCCGCCATAATATTACAACGAACAGCGATTAACTATGTTTAAGAGAAAAAAATCAATGAATATATAATCAATTTGTTTTTATATTGCTGAAAATTGTTTAACCATGCCAAAAAAATCTAATCAAACAAGCTTGCCGCCCGGTAAAGTTTCGGCTTATCCGACAAAAAAGTTCTTTATGACAATGCTTACTCGGGATATCGCACTAATGGATGCAATTATGGATTTGTTAGACAATTGCATAGATGGAGTTCACAGGCAAAATAAACGGAAAGGTGTTATACAAAATTCCTATGAAGGTTTTTATAGCGAAATAATAATTAATCAAAACGAATTTATCTTAAAAGATAATTGCGGCGGCATCCCATTAAATGTAGCAAAAAATTACGCGTTTAAAATGGGTCGTTCAGATGAATATCATGATGACGATAATTTGGAAACAGTTGGCATGTATGGAATTGGAATGAAAAGGGCCATTTTTAAAATGGGCATTGAGGCGGAGGTTATATCTTTCCATGAAGACGATTTATTCAAAGTCAGGATACCCGACACTTGGTCAACAGTACCGGATTGGTATTTTGACTACGCTATTTTGACTGCGAATGATTTAAACACATATCTTGATGCGCCCGGCACCCATGTTAAGATTACTAAACTCCATTCAAATATTAGTGCCCAATTTAAAGATTCAGAGGGGTTTATAAAAGATTTATCCGTGATGCTTAGAAACCACTATGGATATATTGTACAGCAGGGTTTTGTGATTATGTTGAACGGAATCAAAATTCAACCACTCGAAATTAATATAATAACTTCTATAGGCGACGGTGATACTGGAAAGGTTATAAGACCTTATGTATATGCAACTACAATAGAGGATGTGAACGTTGAAGCCATTGTTGGGTTTTATCGCCCGCCCGCAAACGAAGAAGAAATTGAGCAAGAATTAAGCGGCGAATATGCGAAATCACAAAGTGAAAATGCCGGGATTACTGTTATATGTAATGATAGAGTGGTTTTATATTGTGATAAAACATTTCTAACGGGCTGGGGAGAGCCTCCGGTGCCCAAATACCATACACAATTTATAGCAATCGCAGGAGTTGTACATTTTAGATCTAATAATCCGATAAAGTTACCTGTTACTACAACTAAAAGAGGACTAGATACAAGTTCCGCGATTTATGCCGAGGTCAAGAATAAAATAAAAGAGGGTATACGTTATTTTACGTTATTTACCAATAATTGGAAAACACCTAGCGAGGAACGAGCGGAATTATTTAAGTCAGCAGTCAAAATTAACGCTCTTATACCAGGTCAAACGAAATCGCCACTTATAAAACTTGAAAATGCCAAAAGAGGTGAGACAGCGCTATATCAAATACCAGATTTGCCCAAACCGAATGATGCAATTAACGAAACACTAGTAACCATTAGTTTTAAGAGGGAAAAAACAAAAGTACAAGCGATAAGAGAATATTTCCTAGACGGTGAAAGCAAATCCGCGACAGAAGTAGGCGCTTGGTGTTTTGATCAAATCAGTTCCCAAATTGAATAAATAGATATGGTTAAGTCAAGAATTACCGGGGCCACAATTCCTTACCAACTGCGTCCTCACAAAGCAATTGAACGAAATTTATTTATCACTATTCTAAGAAAACTTGATAGATGCTCCTTAATTAACATTAATGAGTATCGTTATGTTGGTTTTGGCGCAGCGTTTCTAGAGGACTTTAAAGCTCTTCATTCTGAATTTGGAATATCTAGCATGGATTGTATTGAATATGACTTTTTTGCTTACACTCGACAGGATTTTAACAACCCATATAATTTTATAAACCTATATAATATTTCTAGTACCAAATACATTACCGGAAATGAATTTAAAAACGATAAAAGCCAAATTATTTGGTTAGATTATGCATCGCCTAAAGAATTTAGACAACAACTTTTAGACATTGAACTTTTATGCGAAAAAGTTTTTGAATTGGACATCTTAAAATTTACATTTAATAGTCATATTACTTCTTTTTGCCATTCGATAAATATTCCGGGAAAATTTCCAAATTTAGGGAAGGTACTTGAATTTTTAAAAGATGATGTAACCTACAACCTTTATCTTCCGGACAACATTGAAGTTAAAGATTTAATGAATAATTTTTCCGGCGTAATACGTGCTATGGCTGTCCGGGCGATTAATAGAGGTTTGTCTAAAAATAATAAGAATCTAGAATTTCATCATTTGGCGGCTTTTTCCTATGCTGATGGTCAAGTTATGACCACCGTAACTGGGATAATAACGCAAAACAATCAATTTGATATTATCGAAATCGAAAGCGGCTTGGCGCAATGGGAATTTTATGTAAAAGAATCAGCTGATACGGAATTTATAACATCTAACGAAATTAGCGTTCCTGCAATGACGGTATCAGAAAGAATAACAATCGATAAACAAATTAAATCCTTAGACCCAATTACTTTAGCCAATTCATTAAATTTTTTATATGGATCAGACAATGATGAACATCAAGAGTTAATAAACGGATATCAAAAGTATTATAAATACTTACCTTATTATTCTAAAGTTATATATTAAGTGTTGATTTTATAGCAATCAAAACCTTTTCCGCAGCAATCGGGCACACACTATTGCCAATTTGTCTAAAGCTGTGCCATTTCGTTTCGTGAAATTGAAACCAATCGGGAAAGCCTTGTAACCTGGCTGCTTCCCGTGGGGTAATTACACGCGGTTCTGAAGGGTGGATTGGTCTCACTGCCTGGAAGCTTCCTTTTGTGCTATCGGTTCCTGCACGGAGAGTTGGACAATACCCGTCTTCTTTTAATTTAATAGATTTAGAGATGCTGTCTTGTCGGCCCGGCTCTAAATTTGCGTATCTGAATGCCACCTGTTGAGAATGCCTGGTCCCGAAGCAGCCGGACACTTCCTTTTCTTTTATATATCGGTTCAAGCATTTGGGCTCACCCAATCCGTCAACTATTCGATTCAATGAATCGAGATAAACGTTTTGAGGTTTCAGCGCAGCCTTACGCCAACTCGAATCGAAGTCGAGCCAGTCATCTGATATTTTTACCGGCAAACCATCCAATGCATCTTTTACAAAAGTTGAAGATTTAAATTTCATCTTTTCAATTGCAGCCATAATAGATTCTCCGCCCTGAATGTCTTTCCGAATCCCGATAAAAAAAACTCTTGTGCGGGTTGTGGCAGCTCCAAATTCAGATGCATTAATTTTAACTGGTTCAAGTATGTTGTAAGTACCCTCGACTATTTTAATTGCATTTTTTCGGATTTCAGAATACTTTTCATCTAGTATACCAGGAACATTTTCAGCCATAAAAAAAGCCGGCCTAAGTTCTAAAGCAAGCCTGAAAAAATCTGCGAAAAGTCTATTTCTCTGGTCTGAGATGTTTCGACGACCAATCGTACTGAAACCTTGACAAGGTGGGCCCCCAATTAAACCCGCTAACTCGGAGCTTCCTAAATGTGTTAATTCTAACAAACTTTTGCCACTTAAAGAGGTGACGTCGGCACAAATATGCGTTGACGCAGGGAAGTTTTTTTTATGAGATTCGATGATTCGTTTTTCGTACTCAACCGCTCCTATGAGATCAAAGTCAGCCTTTACAGCACCTAATGAAAGGCCTCCGACCCCAGAATATAGGTCGATAATTTTAGAGGTATTAGACATTCATATGCTCTATATAACGGCATAAAGTTAATCACTTTTAGCACCCGTTCCGTATTACTTTTACAAATATTATCAAGACTGCGGCTATCTTTGTCCTAATTTAGCTCATAACCAAAAAAGTTATCAACGTAGCTAACTGACTATTAGATAGTTAATTAGACTCAAAAGGGGTCTAGACCCCTTTTTGTATTTGTTAATAACTCAATTTTAACATACTCTTATCGTACCGTATATTAGCATAACAAAACAAAAGGAGCATTCGCTCCTTCGATTTGTTGTCCGACTACCGATATAGATGAAACAGTATTGAGACCTAACTCAATACCTGACGGTAAAATTCCGTCCGGATGTTCGCAAAAACCCTGAAGTACCGCTTCGGGGTTTCTTGTTTAACAAATCTACAATCTCAAACAACGATATCCAACAAAATTTGATTTTATTATTTTTAACTGCTAGATAAGAATAGTAAATATCTCGCTAGCGCACGAATATGATTCAACCTCCACAAAATCTCACTTGCGCAACCCTGTCATTTTTGGCCCGTTCAATTTTATCCATCATTTCGATGAGGGTTTCGGTGCTCATGCCGTCGGTTCTGAATTGAATTTTCGCGCCCCCATCCGCGGCGATAACGCAAACAGAAGTTCTGGCCGTAAAATAGGCGACGATGGCAGCTATACCGGCAACGATAAGAATTACCTGCGACTGCGTATCCCGGTAATCCCACATAAGACCGATGAGGATGAGGAAGCCTCCGATACCCAGCCATACCGGGTACGACAGGTAAGTTATCTGCACCGAACTGACCTTTTCGAGCATGATAGATATAAAATTGGCCCGCCCCCATTCGTGGTTCAGGTAACGCACGCGGTGCGTGGTTAAGGTAAGCAATCCGTTGTCCGAATAGGATAGGATGGATTCGCCGTGAATAAGCTGGTCGGTACGCATGTGTGAAATATTAGGTAAAACGAATATAATCCTTTTTTATCATTCTGATCCGCCAGCTGGTATTGCGTGCATAAAGCTTGATACACCCATTTTAACAAACCATTAACAATTAATCTCTCCGCATTTTGTTAGGTTTGGATAGCCATTGAGCCGTTAACCCTTGAATTCCTATACATTCCATATCACCCTGTACCACCTGGCCCTGCTGGGAACCCTGTTTACCGGGCTCACCTTTGCGCTGCTGCTGGCATCCGCCAAAACGGCAAACCGTGCTGCCAACCGGTTTTTGGCCCTGGCGCTGCTTGTGATGGTGTTGTGGATAGCCCGGGTATTGGGTATCGGCATCGGGCTTTCGGCGTACATTCCATATTGGAGCCGGCTGCCGCTGCAATGGTCGCTGGCGCTGGGCCCCCTCCTTTTCTTGTACGTGCTTAAAATAACCTGGCCGGAGTATCAGTTCCGGCCAAAGGATCTGCTGCATTTTAGCCCGCTGCTGCTGGAACTGGGCGCGCAGGCATTAGCCGTGAGGGACAGTATACAAACCGGCGCAGCCACTTATGAAACGCCGGCCTTCCGGCAGCTGAACCCGGTAGTACAATGGCTGGCGTTTGCTTCGGTGGCCATTTACCTTTACCTCGCGCTCCGGCTGATCAACCGCTTTTACCGCCAGCAAACATTTACCGGTGGCGACCGCCACCGCTACCAGCTGCAATGGCTGCAGCGCCTGTTGGCCGGTTTCGGCGTCTGCTGGCTGTTATGGGTGCCGTTTGCGGCCGTCAGTTATTTTTACCCTGGTCAGTTAGGCATCCAGGCCTTTTATCCTTTGTACCTGCTTTTAGCGGTCGTGATGATATGGATAGCGGCCGCAGCCTTTTTACGGCCGGAAGCGGCCATGCGGACGGACGCGCCATCTTTTTTAAAACCCACCACCCCCACGCAGCTGAAGCAAAAAGGCATTTGGCTGAAAAAAGCGGTGAAGGAAAACCGTTATTACCAGGACCCGGAACTAAGCCTAAGTTCACTGGCCGGCAAGCTGGGGCTTACAACGCATGAGCTATCCCGCATCATCAACACGGTGCTCAAAAAAAGCTTCAACGATTTCATCAGCGAATACCGCGTGGCCGATGTGGTTCAAAAAATGCAGGACCCGGCCTACGATCATATCACCATCCTGGGCATCGCCTATGAGTCGGGCTTTAGCTCCCAAAGCTCCTTTAGCCGCATTTTTAAGCAGGTAACCGGCAAAACCCCGCTGGAATATAAAAACGCCCGCGAAAAAGAGCACCCATCTTATAACCTGGGCAGTGGTGAACCAGTTGCGCCGTTAATTTTACATCGTGAAACCGCTCCCGGGTGGTCACGCCAAAAATTAAACCGCAATTCCATGTTTAAAAATTATTTCAAAATAGCGCGGCGCAACCTGGTGCGCAATAAAAGCTACGCCGCCATCAATATTGCCGGCCTGGCCGTGGGCATTGCCGTTTGCATGATGATCTTTATCATTATACAATTTCAAACCGGCTTCGATAGTTTCCACACAAAGAAGGACCGCATCTATCGCGTGCTCACCGAATATCATCATGCCGGGTCGGCGGATATTTCGTACGGCAAGGATCTCCCTTTCCCCATACCAAGGGGGTTAAAAACCGGCTTCCCCCAAATAGAACAGGTGGCCCCCATTTTCGCCAGTCAGGACGACCAGCTGCTGGTAGTGGACGATAACGGGACGCCGGTAAAAGAGTTCAGGGAGCAGCATGGCGTATTTTTTGCGCCGCCCTCCTTCTTCAAAATATTCGATTTCCCCCTGCTGGCAGGCACCTATGCCTCGTTAAACGACCCGAACAACGTATTGCTGACCAAAGAGACCGCTGAAAAATATTTCGGCGACTGGAAAACGGCCCTGGGCAAAACCATTAAGCTGAAAGCAGGCGGCTATATATTTGAGCACGGCGTGGACGTATTGAAAGTTTCGGGCATCCTGGCCACCATCCCCGCAAATACCGATTTCCAGCTAAAAGCGGTGGTCGCCTTCGGAACCGGCTTCACCGGCGACTACCTCTCAAAATCTACCGACTGGGCCGGCACGGTATCCGGTTTTGGCTGCTACGTTTTACTTCCGCCGAATACTTCCGCCGACAATTTTAACCGGCAATTACGCGCGTATTCGCAAAAGGCAGAGCCTGCCGGCGATAACGACAGTCATATCGTACAGCCCTTAAGCGCGGTGCATTATGATACCCAGGTGGGCGATTACAGTAACAAAACCATCAGTCACCAGCTGCTCAATGTATTGTGGCTCATCGCGGCATTCATCCTTTTAATTGCCTGCGTCAACTTTATCAACCTCTCCACCGCGCAGGCCGTTAATCGTGCCAAGGAAGTGGGTGTACGAAAGGTTTTGGGCAGCAACAGGTCGCAGTTGCGCATTCAGTTTATCGTCGAAACATTTTTGATCGTGATCACTGCAGTAGCACTCGCGGCAGTGATCACAGCCATTGCAGCGCCTTCGGTAAGCCGCCTTTTGGAGCTTTCGCTTGCATTCAACCTGTTCGGCAGCCCGGCCATTATTTTATTCCTGTTAACGGTAACCGTCGTGGTAACCGCGCTGGCCGGTTTTTATCCTTCCATCGTTTTATCGCGTTTCAACCCGGTAAATGCGTTAAAGAGCAAGCTCGCGTCAAATACGCAGGGAATTTCGTTAAGGCGGGGCCTGGTGGTGTTTCAGTTCATCATTGCGCAGGCGCTTATCATCGGCACGCTCGTCATCGTAAGGCAAATGAATTTTTTTATGGATCAGCCGTTGGGCTTTGATAAGGAGGCCGTGATCAACGTTCCTTTCCGTATGGATACCTCTCTCAGCCGCAGGCTGGATTATTTAAAGAACCAGCTATTATCCGTAAACGGTATAAAAACCGTAAGCCTAAGCTCCAATACCCCGGTTGAAAACGGTAACGACCTGTGGAGCACGTTAAGATTTAATCACGCGGTAAAAGAGACGGATTTTAAGGCCATCACCAAGTTTGCCGACGACAAATACGTGCCGGCTTATAAATTACAGCTGGTAGCCGGGCGAAACTTGCAGCCTTCCAAAATGACCAAAGAATTTTTGGTGAACGAATCGCTCGTGAAAAGTTTAGGGCTTAAAAAGCCGGAAGATATATTAAACAAGGAAATAAGCATATGGAACGGCCAGATCAAATGCCCGGTGGTGGGCGTGCTGAAAGACTTTAACGACCGCTCCTTCCGCAACGACCTGGCGCCATTGGTGATCACTACCGATGATGCCATGTACAGCCAGGCCACCATAAAACTGGCCACGACCAACATTTCCTCCACATTGCAGTCGGTTAAAAAAATCTTCGGGCAAACCTATCCGGATTTCGTTTTCGAATACAAGTTCCTCGACGAAAAAATAGCAAGCTTTTACCAGCAGGAAAACCAGCTGGCGCAGCTGTATAAAATCTTTGCGGCTATCGCGATTTTCCTCAGCTGCCTGGGCTTATATGGTTTGGCCTCGTTTATGGCCGTGCAGCGGATAAAAGAAGTGGGCATCCGTAAGGTTTTGGGCGCTACCACCGCCAATATCGTTTATTTGTTTTCGAAGGAATTTATCATCCTCGTAGCCATTGCCTTTGCCATTGCCACGCCCGTCGCCTGGTATTACATGCACCAATGGCTGCAGGCCTACGCGTATCGGATCAGCATCAGCTGGTGGCTGCTTGGTGCGGGCGGGCTTGTCGCGATACTGATCGCCGTCGCCACCATAAGCTTCCAGGCCATAAAAGCCGCCATAGCAAACCCGGTAAAAAGTTTGCGGAGTGAATAATTCAACAAAAAAACTGATCAAATTAACATTTTTAAATCAGTCGTACGTTTAGCATCTTAGCAGAATAAATATCCCTGATTAAAATGTATTTAAACAAAAAGATTTTCCCGGCGCTTTTAGCCGTTCTTGTTATCTGTACCGCGGCTTTCGCCCAGGTAAAAAAACGGCCGGTGCCATCGCCAAAAAGCAAGCCGGTAGCGGCGGCCGAGCAGTTGCGCGGCAATATTCTCCCGGTGGACCCGGATGTGTTTATCGGCAAGCTGCCGAACGGACTTACCTATTACATCCGCCGGAATACCGAGCCAAAAAACAGGGCGGTATTATACCTGGTTTCAAAAGCCGGTTCGGTGCTCGAAGCTGATAACCAGCAGGGCCTGGCCCACTTTACCGAGCACATGGCATTTAACGGCACACGCGACTTCCCGAAAAACGAGCTGGTAAACTATTTGCAAAAGGCGGGCATCAAATTCGGCGCCGATCTTAACGCCTATACTTCTTTCGACGAAACCGTATACCAGCTGCCCCTGCCCACCGACAGCGCGCAGGTATTTGAAAAAGGTTTCAGTATACTGGCTAACTGGGCGGCCTACCAAACCTTCGACCCAAAGGAGATCGACGCCGAGCGCGGCGTAGTGCTTGAAGAAGAGCGGCTTCGCGGCAAGAACGCCCAGGAGCGCCTGAGCCAGCAAACACTGCCCGTAATACTCAACAACTCCAGGTATGCCCAGCGCCTGCCAATAGGTAAAGAGGACATATTAAAAACATTCGGCCCCGAAGCCATCAAAAGCTTTTACCACGAATGGTACCGCCCCGACCTGGAAGCCGTAATCGCCGTGGGCGATTTTGATCCGCAAAATGTCGCCAAGCTTATCAGGGAGTATTTCTCGCTGCTGGGCAACCCCGCCGGCGAAAAACCGCGTACGCAATACACCGTTCCGCCAACCCCCGGAACCGTGGTTAAGATTGCCACCGACAAGGAGTTTCCCTACACCGTAGCCGAGATCATCGTAAAGCACCCCGGCACAACCGTTAAAACAGTGGCCGATTTTATGCAAAGCATCCGGGTGCAGTTATTTAACCAGATGCTGAATGCCCGCCTCGGCGAGCTGCTGCAAAAAGCCAGTCCGCCGTTCTTATTCGGTCAGGCCAGTTACGGGGGCTTCCTGGGCAGGCTGGATGCTTTTACCACCATCGCCGTAGCCAAACCCGGCGAACTGGAAACCGCATTAAAAGCCGCCGTTGCCGAAACCGAGCGCGCGCGCCTGTTTGGGTTCACCCTCACCGAGCTGGAACGGGCCAAGCAAAATGCTTTGTTAGGGATCGATAACGCCTACAAGGAAAGGGATAAAACCCCTTCGGTGAATTTTGTGAATGAGTACCAGCAAAATTTCCTGATGGGCGAGGCTATTCCCGGCATATCCTACGAATACAATTTTTATGTGAACAACATCAGCAAAATTACCCTTGCCGAAATAAACGCCATGGCCGGCAAATTTATCAGCGACCAGAACCGCGTGGTGATCGTGGAGGCGCCGGACAAGGAAAAAGATAAGCTGCCGGCCGAAAAAACATTACTGCAATGGATAAGCGAAGCCGGCAAAAATATTAAGCCTTACGTTGATAACACCGTGGATAAGCCCTTGCTGGACAAACTGCCGCCCCCGGGAAAGATCGTCAGCGAGGAACGTGACAGCAGCATTGCAACCACAACGGTCACGTTAAGTAATGGTATCAAAGTGATTTTAAAACCCACCGAATTCAAAAACGACCAGATCCTGATCAATGGGTACCGGTTCGGCGGCACATCCCTGGCTAGCGACCAGGACTTTACCTCGGCAAGCTTTTCGGCCGGCATTATAAGCAGCAGCGGCATCGCCGATTTTACGCAGGCCCAACTCGATAAAAAGCTGGCCGGCAAAAACGTAAACGTTTCGCCCTATATCAGCGACATTACCGAAGGTATTACCGCCAGCACCTCTCCAAAAGATTTTGAAACCGCCATGCAGCTGATACACCTGTACTTTACCCGGCCGCGCAAAGATGCGGATATATGGCAGTCAAACATCAGCCAGACAAAGTCCCTGCTGGCAAACCGCGGGCTGGATCCGGGCAGTGTTTTCCAGGACACCGTTTCGGCCACGCTGAGCAATCATAATTTCAGGGGCATGACAATCACCATGGACAGGTTGAACAGCGCTAGCCTGGATAAAGCGTATAACTTTTATAAAGACCGCTTTGCCGATGCCAACGGGTTCGTTTTTACCATCGTAGGCAACTATAAGGTGGATGTGATAAAGCCATACCTGGAAGCATACCTCGGCAGCTTACCATCTGCAAACACCAAGGAAACGTACAATGATTTGCACATACAGCCACCATTGGGGCAGATAACCAAAGTCGTAAATAAAGGCATCGCCGATAAAAGCACCGTAGACCTGGTCTTCAGCGGCGACTATGATTATAATGATGCGAACAACCTTCAAATGGACGCCCTGGAAGCCATCCTTCAAATTAAATTAGACGAGCGCCTGCGCGAGCAGGAAAGCGGCGTATATTCACCAGGCGTTCGGGCGGGTTATAAAAAGATCCCGAACGGGCGATACAGCTTTACGGTTTCGTTTGCCTGCGCGCCCGCCAATGTGGATAAGCTCATCAACGCCACGATGGAAGAGATCGCCAAAATTAAAACAAACGGCGCCGTGCCGCTCGATATCGAAAAGTTTAA
>Ga0134126_10000968_pt1 | contig 36494 bp, 24 predicted proteins | sample KB31752_FD_96881 | JGI IMG/M metagenome (GOLD analysis project Ga0134126, IMG submission 96881) | Terrestrial soil microbial communities with excess Nitrogen fertilizer from Kellogg Biological Station, Michigan, USA - KB3-175-2 | ecosystem: Environmental > Terrestrial > Soil > Unclassified ...
AATTTGACCTCGCTGTGGGCCGCTTGAGGCAGAAACCGCGACTGATTCAATCGTTCTTCGCCGCCGCCGGGCTGTCCTTGGGAGGACGAAAAGTTTAGTTTCGAGCGCAGCTGTCAGTAATACTCCATCTTATCAGCCGAAGTCACTACTTGTCGGCGGGTATCTCATTCAAAGTGTAAGCCCCCACGGGATGCACGAGTATTCCTCCCTTCGCCGATCGCACTCCTCGCGCCTGAATCATGTAAACGCGGTCCTTGACCAGCGGAACGGTAATCACATCGACGCTGCGGCCATCCGGCGACAGTTCGACGCGCTCGATGGCCAGTCGCGTGCGGTCCAATTCGGGCGAGCCATAGGCTCCCGTATATTCGTAACGGTGGTGGTCAATCTGATAGGAAGCGCGATTCTGAGCCGTTGACGGCGCGACAGACTCCGTGAAGACGATGCGGAAGCCATGTGGTAGAACGTGGATCGACTTCATCTCAAATGGTATCCGGCCGGTGAAGTCGATGCGGAATAGCGCTCCGCGATCGGGCTGGGCCATCCAGCCCGGCTCGGTGATGCCGCCGACCCACAGACGCCCTTGGGGATCGAATGCCAGCGTCAGCGGCCCCAGCAGGCCGCGATCCCAGAAGGGAAAGCACGCTCCCTGATATTCGCCGTTCACCTTCTCGACGTTGGCCCGAAGGATGCCGCCGCCGAACATCAAATCGGCAAGGAAGAATTGGCCGGCGAACGGCCCGAACTTGCCGCCGCTGCGATCGTAGGTGACGCCGTTGACCGATTTCGCCCAGGCGTAGGGAATCCAAAGGGCCGGCTTGCCGAACGGCTTCGTCGCATGGTGTCGCTGCGCCGGATTGGAGAAACCGTAGAAGCGGCCTTCCGTCAGATGACAGAGCTTGTTCGTCGCCACCCATTCGCCTTGATTATCGGTGAAGAAAATTTCGCCTTGGGGACCGCTGCACCAGCCCAGGGGATTGCGAAAGCCGAAGCCGATCTCGCGCGGCTTCTGTCCGGGAACGAGACGCAGCGCGCCACCGGAGCCGGGTAGGTGTCTGTTGGCATAGGGAGCGTAGCTGAAGACGAAAGCACCGGTTTTGTCGCGCACCAGGCCGTAGCCATAGTCGTAGGTGCCGGCGATGCCGTGCGGCAGAGCGGCAACGCGGTCGAAGCGATCCGCCACGCCATCGCCGTTGCTATCGACGATGCGAGTCAGATTGCGGCGGTGCAGCACATACAGGGCGTCCGGCTCAGCGAGCATCGAGAAGGCTTCCTGAAAGAGGCCGCGGGTGTAGTTGTCGAAGTGGGCCTTTTTGCCGTCATCGGTCGGATCGCGCAGGACGAGGATTTCGCCGGTTTTCATGGAGGCCACGAACACCCGGCCATTTTTTGGATCAACCGCCAGCGCCCCCGGCATGACGCGATCCTCGCCGGAAATGGTCTTCGGGCGAGGATAGAGGATCGCGCGATAACCGGGACGCTCTCGCGTGCCTTCAATCTTCTCCGCATCGACGAGGAGGGTTCGCTTGACAACCGGCGGCACCGCGGCAGCGGGAAGAGTGTATTTGACGACGGCAGCGGCGATGCCCTCCTTATCGGGACTCAGGACCGTGCGGAAAACGCCGTCTTTCGTGACGCCCTCGGCCTTCCCAATGGAAGATGTGATCTCCACGGCCAGCGGGACGCGGCTACGCAGTTGCACGGAGTGAGACGGAGGAACGCCGGTGAGTCGATATTCGCGGAGCAAACGGCGTTTCCCTTGTTCGATACGTAATCGTAGCGTTTCGATAATTTCTACTTTGCAGACATGAAAAATAGCTTGCCAGCGGATGCGCACACCATCCGGCAGTCGGTCGTAGCCGCGAAAGGTTCGCTCCGTGGGGACTTCGGGTTTACCTGCCCCGATGAGTTGCAGCGATGGATCGGCACGGAAGCCGGTGCCGATGGCCGTGCCGGACACCTCAAACGTCCGCAACCGGCCCTGTACACCGCGCAGAATTTCCGCTCCGGTGTAGCCGCTGTGCAGCGCTCCGGCCCCGACATCATAGACCATTAGATCGTGACTATCGTAGAGGATGCACAGGCTCTCGATGGTTGTGCCATCGAGCAGGCGAATGGGAACCTGGGCGATGAGTGGTGCCTCGCCCTTCTCCGGCGCGGCCACCGGCATCGGCGGCGGCGGCTTGGGACTGGGCGCATCCTTGCCCAGAGCGAAATAGCTCCACAGGGCGTCCTTCTGCTTGCGCGCGTCGCCATCGAGGACGGAAGACAGACTGGCCGGCTGCCCCTTGGTGAAGATGCTCGGCATCGGTGTGCCGGGGTGCGAACGAGCCGGGCCATCGAGATAGCGATCGAACCAATCGCGGCGGATGCGCCCGGCTACGCGCGTCAACTCCGTGCCCACCGCACCGGGATCCGACTCGGATAAAGTCTGCCCCTTCCAGACGTGACACGACACACACGCATAGCCCTGAAATCCAACGAGACGCGGCCCCATCAGCGAGCCAAGCGTCGGATCGGCCGGCGGGCGCTCCGTCGCCTCCGGGCCTGCCAGCAGTTCGCCGTCGCCCTCGGCGAGCGCCTGGACAATGGCCTCGGCGTCATGGCCGAAGGACGGCATGCGATACGAATAGCGCTCCGGACGCAACCCCGTGACGCCTTCGCGGATCGCCGCGAGCAGATGCGCGCGGGTGAATTTTTGATGCGGATACGTGAGGCGCGGCGTCCGCTGAAACGGCATATACGTCAGCCAAGCGCCGCCGAGCGTGCTACCAATGGTCTCGATGGGCGGTGGTCGATCACTGTCGCGCTGGTGACAGCGGACGCAGCCGAGACGATCAAGCAGCCGTTGCCGGCTCGCAAACGGCGAGGGGTGGTTCTCACGGACGGCGACCGTCCGATAAACAGCGAGCGCTTTTCGCGCTGGGGCATCCACGGTGAAATGCGGCAGGGATTGACCGGAGAGACATCCTCGGCTATCGTCGATCGCCTTTATCGGAATATCAGCCGGGGTGCTTTCTCCGAGTCCCGGATGGCACTGGGCACAGCGCTTTTCGCGGAGAAGCGCGGCCCCCGCAGCGGCGACGCCACGCACGCCCAGCCGGCGCGATACCGCAGTAATTTCCTCAGCGGTCGGCGGTTTCATTGCCTCGTCCTTTTGAGTTGGCTTCGACCACATCGACAGGTAGGCGGCGATGTCGCGGGCCATGTCGGGAGACATCGGCAGGCGCGGCATACGGCCATCGGGATAGCGGCCGTGTGGGTTGCTGAGAAAGGCGGCCAGATCTTCGACCGGCAGGCGATCGTTCAAGCCGATCAACGGCGTCCGCCCAGAATCCGCTTGGGAGGAGCGCTCCCCATCGGGCAGAAAATGGCAAGCGGCGCAGCCGATGCTGATGAAAGCGCGCCGGCCCAGCCGATGATCGCCGGCGCTGTCTGTCGAGCGTTTGCCGGCCGGAGAGCCGAGAAGGTACTCGGTGATGAGCCAGCGTTCCACGAATCCCTTGCGCTCCGAGGCAAAGAGCGCCGGCATTCGGGCGTCGGGACGTAGCTTCGTTGGAGACTCCAGCCAATCGAGGAGCCAGCCACGATTGATCCGCCGTCGCGCGTCTGCCAGCGAAGGTCCGGGCGGCGCGTCGGCGATGCCGGGGAACGCGCCGCGGTGACAGCGGGCGCAACCGAATCGGCCCACGGCCATCCGTCCCTTCTCGGCCAGCTGATCTTGCCGCGCGTCGGCAGTCAGGTCCACGGCCAGGTGTTTGAGTTGCCAGGCCGGCAGCGGCTCGCGCGTGAAGGTGCGGCCCTGCCAGCCGATTTGTAACCGGGCCGGCTGGTCAACCAACGAACGGTATCGAATCCGCAGCCGATACAATCCTTGCGGACGTTGGAGAGTTTTTTTGGATTTTATGTGTGCGGTTTCCTTGTTTCCACGTCCCTGAAGCACGATGACGCCATCCACCTCCATCGTCACCTCGCCGCAGGTGTAGGCATCGAATGTCAACGGCGCTGGATCCGTGAGGTTCAGCACCCCGGTCCAGACAACCTCGAACGGTCCAGGAGGAATACGCGGATGCGGACTCGAATGGCCGAGATGGAAGGCTGGCTTGACCTCGATGCGGTATAGGGTCGCATCCTTGTCCGCCAGCGAGCGATAGTGCGCCACCAGTCCGGGGCGCAGGTCTTCCGGTTCGACATCCAGCGCTCCCGGCTTCGCCGGTTCGCCATAGAGGGAAACGCGGCTCATTCCGATGAATAATACAATTATTCCTATCTTCAAATCTTTAATTGACATCGCGGTTGTTCCCGGTCGTGTCCGTCGCCTAGTTAGAAGCCCGAACGCCATGAGGTAGGTCCCGCTTGCCGAGCGGGACCTTGCCCCAACAGGTCCCGCTCGGCAAGCGGGACCTATTCCATGCGGCTACAGCTCGTTAGTTGGGATTGAGTGTACCATCGCCTAGTTTCGCCAGCCAGCGTCAGGCTGGAAAGCTTGGCCGATGGCTTAGCGGTTGCGATTGAGGAAAAAGAGTTGAATGTCCTTTCGCGGCAGAGGATGATCGTGCAACAGATGCCGGTAGTACCCTCCTTCAGGAGAACCTTCACCATGCGAACCTTCTTTCTCGTCCTCGGACTATGCCTGACCCCGATCGTCTTTAGCCCACCGCTGCGGTCGGCGGAGAAACGACCCAACATTCTGTACATCATGGCGGACGACCACGCCGCCCACGCCATCAGCGCCTATGGCAGCAAGATCAACAAAACGCCGAACATCGACCGCATCGCCAAGGGAGGTATGTGCTTCAACAATTGCTTCGCCACCAACGCGATTTGCACGCCGAGCCGGGCGGCCATCCTCACGGGTAAATATGCTCACTTGAATGGTGTGCCGGTTTTCAATCGCTTCGACGGCAGCCAGCCGACGCTCGCTAAATATCTGCAAGCCGCCGGCTATCACACCGGCATGATCGGCAAATGGCATCTCGGCGGCGAACCGACCGGCTTCGATTACTGGAATATCCTCCCCGGTCAGGGGCTGTATCACAATCCGGTTTTCCTTACCCCGGACGGTCGCAAGAAGCACACCGGCTACTGCACCGATCTCATCGCCGACTTCTCGCTGGACTTTCTGAAAAACCGTCCGAAGGACAAACCGTTCTTTCTCATGTGCCATCACAAGGCGCCGCATCGTCCTTGGCAGCCGGACGAGAAACACCGCAAACAATGGGAGAACGTGCAGGTGCCGGAACCGGACACTTTCAACGACGACTACGCTACGCGCTCCGACGCGGCTCGCGAGGCGACCATGCGCATCGACCGCGATCTTACGCCCGGCGATCTCAAACAGAAACCGCCGGCGGGACTGGCCGGCCAGAAGCTCAAGAAGTGGAAATATCAACGCTACATGCGCGATTACCTGGCCTGCGTCGCCTCCGTGGACGATAACGTCGGCCGGCTGCTCGACTATCTCGATAAGAATGGTCTGACGGAAAACACCCTCGTCATCTACACCTCGGATCAGGGCTTTTTCCTCGGCGATCACAACTGGTTCGATAAGCGTTTCATGTACGAGGAATCGCTGCGTATGCCGTTTTTGGCGCGTTGGCCGAGCGCAGTCAAGCCGGGTACGGTGAGTGATCGCATTATCCTCAACGTGGACTTCGCGCCGACACTGCTGGACGCCGCCGGACTCAAGACGCCCGCCGATATGCAGGGCCGGAGTTTTCTGCCGCTGCTGAAAGGCGAACAGCCCAAGGATTGGCGAACGGCCATGTACTATCGCTATTACCACTATCCCATGCACCACAAAGTTCAGCCGCACTACGGCATCCGTACCGAGCGCTACAAACTCATCTATTTCAACAAAATCAATCAGTGGGAACTGTTCGATCTGCAAAAAGATCAGCGTGAGATGAAGAATGTCTACGCCGATCCCGCGTATGCCGAGACGGTCAAGACGCTCAAAGCGGAGATGTATCGACTCAAAAAAGAACTCAAGGACGAAAACCAGTTCGAGAAGAAATTGCCGCCGGACGATGTCGATGCGCGGTCGAAATCGAAGTGAGCAACCTTACTCTGCCAGCCTACAGCGCCAGTAAGGGAAGTCCCTTACTGGCGCTGTAGGCTGGCAGAGTAAAGTGCGGCAAGCATGACGATCTGGGCAAGCTCGCGCGGGGCCGATGTCTGAAAGTTGCTCTCCACTCGCAAAACGACTTGTGGTAGAGTCCCCGTGCTTCAGATGCCGGGCAGCGCCAGCCGCAGGATACCGGGGTTTTGGGGACGAGGATGTCTCCGAAACCACGTCGGGCTGGTGACGGTCCGTGAGAGGAGACGGGTGTGGCCCCACGATGGCGGATTCGCCATAAGCTGATGCTCGGACTTGGCCTGGTCGTGGCGACCATGGCCCTGTTGCTGGGCGGCACCGTCTTCGGTCTGTGGTCCTACTACCTCGACATGAACAGCCTGCGTATCAAGACCTCGCAGCTGAAATTGGCTGAGGAATTCAAGAGCGCCGTCAGCGATCTTACACGACTGGACGAGACGCACCGACTGGCACGGAGAAACGAACAGGCTCGCCCCGAGATGGAGACGCCCGACGTTCCCGGGCTGCCGCCGCTGCCCGGCGATGGCAGCGAGGCACCGCGTAAGAGACCGCGAGCCACCACGCTACCCGAGGCGATCAAGGTAGCGAACAAACTCCTTGATGACTTCGAGACCGATCTGCACGAGGCGGGCGGTCATACTCCCGATTTGACCAACACCGAACAAGCCGCCGCCCTGATCGGCAAAATGCGCGAGGCGTTCCAGACGATGAACCGCGCACTGAATGAACAGAAGCCGCCCAAGCAGATTGAAGTCGAGATGTTCCCGTTAGAGGGCGATGTGAAAGTCAACAACCGGGAGGATCTCGAACGGAAGACGAGGATGCGAGAAATCGAACTCGACGCCGACGATCTGTGCGACCTTATCCATCAAGGAATGCATAAACGCATCGATCGCTCGCGGCGCAATTATCAGGTCACGGCCTGGATCGCCGGCTTGGCCAGCATTGTCGGTCTCTTGTTGGTATGCGGCGTGTTCGGTTCGTTCTACGCCTGGGTGTTCCATCCCATCCGCGATCTGGAGGCTGGTGTTGCACGGGTCGCCAAGGGCGACTTCGATCATCGCATTGAGGTGCATAGCGGCGATGAAATGGAAGACCTCGCCACCGCCTTCAACAACATGATGCAGCGTCTGCATGATCTGTACAGCGATTTGGCCCGTCAGGTCAACGAGCGCAGCCGGCAGCTGGTGCGTTCGGAGCGGCTGGCCAGTGTCGGCTTTTTGGCCGCCGGCGTGGCGCACGAGATCAATAATCCGCTGGCCAGCATCGCCTTTTGCAGCGAGGCGCTGGAAGCACGCCTCAACGATTTGCTCCGTCAACAGCGCGCGACCGGCCGCCCCAACGAAGATCAGGAGATTTTCAGCAAGTATTTGAAGATGATCCAGGAGGAAGCGTTCCGCTGCAAGAACATCACCGAGCGTCTGTTGGCTTTCAGTCGGCCCGGTGAACGCCGTCGCGAAAAGACGGACCTGCGCGATTTGGTGCAGATGGTTCTCGATGTGACACAGCACTTGCCGAATCATCGCGGTAAGGAAATCAGCTTCGAGATGAGCGCCGATCGGTTGGCGGGCGGGGCGCCGCTGGCCGCCTGGGTCAACAGTGAGGAGATCAAGTCGGTGGTACTCAATCTGGTCGTCAACGCGCTGGACAGCATGGAGGAGGGCGGTCGCCTCACGATTCGCTTGAACCAGCGCGCCGACATGGCGGAGCTGCAATTCACCGACGACGGCTGCGGCATGAATCAGGAAGTGCTGGAGAACATCTTCGAGCCGTTCTATACGCGCAGCCGAACGGGCAAGGGCACGGGCTTGGGTCTGACAATCACGCATCGCATCATCACGCAGCACGGCGGCGAGATCGAGGCGACCAGTCCCGGCCCCAACCAGGGGAGTACCTTCATCGTGCGTCTGCCCATCAATGCACCGGAGGAATCGTCCATGCTGCCGGGGCCGAGCGCGGACCCGGTCAAGGGCGACGAGCAAGCCGCGCCACGGTTGGCCCAGGTACGCGCGGCCTAGGAACTTTCTTCCCTCTCCCCCGAGTACAGGGGAGAGGGAAGAAAGGCGGATAGAAGCAAGAGGCGCGTGGCCAAGGATGGTCACTCAGTAACGAACGGAAGCCATGACAGACAACACTCTCAGCCGGGCCTCGGCCCGCGATCGTGTGGAGACGCATCGTAGTCTGCGCGTGATTTTCGTCGATGACGAAAAACCGCTGCAAGAGTTCATGCGCTCCGAGCTACCGCGTCTGGGGCACGAAGTCACCGTCTGCCCCGATGGTCGAACCGCTCTGAAAGTCCTGGAAAAAAGCACCTTCGACGTGGCCATCCTCGATTTGCGCATGCCCGGCATGACCGGCATCGAAGTGCTGGAGCATCTCAAGAAGGTCAGCCCCGACACCGAGGCCATCGTGATGACCGGCCACGCCACCATGGAGACGGCCATCGAAGCCGTGCGCCTGGGAGCGCTGGACTACATCACCAAGCCCTGCAAGCTGGCTCAGATCGAAGCCGTGCTGTGCAAGGTGGCCGAGAAGCGCGAACTGAAACATAAAAATATCGCGCTGCAAACGCGCGTGCAAGCCGCCGAGGGACCAACGATTCTCGTCGGCAAATCGCCGGCCATGGCCGCCGTCCATCGTCTCATCGACACCGTGGCCCCCACCGAATCGACCGTACTCATCCTCGGCGAAACCGGCACCGGTAAGGAGTTGGCCGCGCGTACGCTCATGCAAAAGAGCAAGCGCGGCGACATGCCTTTCGTGCCGGTCAACTGCGGCGCTTTGGCCGAGCATCTCGTCGAGAGCGAGCTATTCGGCCATCGCAAGGGCGCCTTCACGGGTGCCGACCGCGATCACAAGGGACTGTTCGAGGTGGCCAACGGCGGCACGCTGTTCCTCGATGAAGTCGGCGAACTGAACAAGAACATTCAGGTCAAGCTGCTGCGCTTCCTGGAATCGGGCGAGATTCGCCGCGTCGGGGATACCGAACCGTTCCGCACCGATGTGCGTGTGCTATGCGCCACCAACCGCGATCTGCGCGCCATGATCCGCGAGGAAGAGTTCCGCGAGGATCTGTATTTTCGCATCAACACCTTCGAGGTGCGTCTGCCGTCGCTGCGCGAACGCCGGCAGGACATCCCGGAATTGGCCCGTCACTTACTGTCCCGCGCCGCGCGCCGGCCGGCCGAGCAGGTGGCCGATTTGCTTACGCCCGAAGTTATCGACGTATTGCTCGAACACGAATGGGACGGCAACGTCCGCGAGTTGGCCAACGTGATGGAACACGCCTACATCCTGGCCGGCGGCGGCAAGATTTTGCCGGAGCATGTGCCGCACTCGGTGCGCAGTCATTCGGGCGGTGGTACGTCACGGCTCAGCCTGGCGGCGGGCACGGTGCCGGCTTCGCCCGCGCCTACGTCCACCGATGCGACGGGTCGAACGCTGCGCGAGCTGGAGATGGAACACATTTTGCGCGTGCTGGATAAACACAACGGCAGCAAGACGGCAGCCGCCGCCGAGTTGGGAATCAGCCTCAAGACGATGTACAACAAGCTGAATCAGTTGCAGGAAGAACGCAAGGCGGCGGGATAAGTCCGCAGCTTGCGGCTTAGCGTGACATAGCGAAACGCTAAGCCGCAAGCGGCGAAATCATCACGACGAGGCGGTCAGTGCATCGCCCCCATTCGCTTGTTCCGGCATGAAGAAGAAATCCGCCACGCGATAGCGAAAGTCCGGCAGCGCACCATCGCCGATCAATTCATCATTCCCGTCGAGAACCTCCGGGTGACTGTTTGGGCGGTAGATCGTGATGCAACGGTCTTCTGGATCGACCAGCCAAACTATTTCGACACCTCCGTCGAGAAAGTGGGAGATTCGACGAAGAATCTTGCTCCAGCTCTCACCAGGAGACATTACTTCGACAACGAGATGGGGTGCCTGGTGGGTTGTTGTAGCGGGCATATCTCCATCCTCGCATCTTAGAAATCCACCGGCATCGTACCGGGTTGCCGCCCGGATTCGCCAGCCCGTTTCCGTCCTTCCATTAGGTGCAGCCTCACGGCCAGTTAACCACCTCCCCGCCGTTGCGCGTGAATAGCGCCTGCAATGTTTCCTTGGCGATGTTCTTCGACAACACCGATACCGAGCCGTCCACGAAGCCCACAACGTAACCCCGCGCGCGCAATGCCAGTCCCTTGAATGGATCCGCCGGATCGTACTTCCAATCCTCCGGCTTGGTCCACACGACGGCGCGAGCGTCTTCGACATCGACCAGGAAAATCGTGTTCGAGGTGCCGTCAGAGACCTCGACGATACGCACGCCGCGCTTGTCGGGAAACATGGTGGCGTCGCCGAGCGGAGCGAGGAAGGTCGTCTTGCCTTCTTTCACTAATTGGGGAGGGTTGACGGAGCGAAATACAGCCGGGATGCGCGCGATGAGTTTCTTATTGTGTTCGCTGTCCCACGGCTCATTGAGATGGAACTCCTGGTATAACTTCTTCTCGCCGAGATACGGCAGGAGATGGACGCGCCAACTTAGCAGCGGTTTCTTCTGTTTGTCGTAGTTGGCGACCGCCGGGAAATGCTTGTTCGCCGCGTGATAGTCGTGCAGCGCCCGCAAAATTCTGCCGAGATCGTTGTGATTCAGTTCGCGTCGCCTACGTTGGTCCAACGCCACAAACGGCCGGATCATACTCGCCAGTTCCTTCTCGTCGCGAGTCAGCGTCAGACGATCGCCGGCGACGGCCGGCGTCACCAGGGGCACAAGGCGATCAAGATGAGGAGCGTACTCGGCGAGCAGCTTATTCCGAGCAAGTGCCTTGAACAAACGAACGAGCGCGGCGTACAGCGTCCTGGCGGAATCGGCATCCGGAGCTTGCAGCGTCAGACGCAGGTGGACGGCGGGCGTCACATCCACGCCGGCAGCTGCCCACTGCAAACCGCGCGTCAAATCCTTGATCGAGCCGCCGCCGAAATCGTCCGGCAGTTTGGGCAGCATCTCTTCGAGGGCGCGGCGCACGTCGGCCGTGGGCAACAGGCATGCCTGAACCGCGGCATCGCCAGCGATGGTGAAAGCGCGAGCCAGTTCCGGCCGGCCAACCGGCTTGAGTTTGCGAATTCGCTCCACCGTCGTTTTCGGGGCGACGACGACGGCCGAGCCGATCTTCTCCGCCGTCAAGTTCGACTGTCTCGTCAAACCGCCAAGGAAGCCTGGTAACGGTTTGCCCTCGTCCGTCATGGGCACCACATAGAAGGGACCATCGATCAGGTCGATGAGACTGAAGACGACGTAAATCTCCTTACCGCCGGCCTTGCGAAACGAGGGTAACAACATTGCCAAGCGCTTCCGGTCGGAGTCAAAATCGCGTGCATCGCCGCCGGAGAGTCGGGCGAACGCCTCTACCAGCGACTTCACTTCCAAGCGTGTGACATCGACATGGATAACGGCGAGCGTGCGGTCGTCGAGATACGGGGCGATGGTTTTGGCCAGTTGATTCGCGTCGAATTTCGTCTCGGCGGCGGCGAGGGGAGCCGTCGTCAGGAGGAGTATCGCAACAATGAATCGGTACATGTTCCTATGCTCCATAAATGATGACAACGAGGTGTCAGCGGCTCGCGGCGAGTTCAAAACGACGGCTCAGCAATGGCGACTGTCCGGGAGGCGGCGGCACGATCAGGAGGGCGCGACCGTCTTTGACCTGATAGTAGGTATCAAAGCCCTTGCCGGTGTAGGGATCGAGCGGCAGCGGCACGATAGTAAGATCACTCCACTTCGCCGGCGGTTGCCCCTCGTGCGCGGCGGCGTGCAGACGCAGTGCCTCGCCGCCGCGCAGGCTGGCGATATTCAGTTCGAGGCGAACTTTGGCAATGAAAATCTTGCCTAACGCCGGCATCATCACGGAGACAAGCGGATTGCCGATCTTGCGGGAGGCGGTTCGCGCGTCTTTCTCCGCTGTCACCAGTCCCGGCAGAGCCTGCCACGACGGTAGCGTCATCCATTTGAGCATACCGTCGCGGATGCGGTCGTAGTCGTTGAGGAAGTACATCAACGCGACCTGCGCCATCGGCATGGCGTCCACCTCCTTCGCGGGACGCCCCTGCTCCAGCAGTTGCTTACGGGCCTCTGGGTAGACCTTCGCCGTCAAGATGGCGATGCCGAGCTTTCGCGTCACGGTCGGGGCGCCGCGATCCTTGGAACCGGCGAACGCATCCAGGGCACGGAACAGTTTCCCGATGAGACGATCGACCTCGCCGGTGGACAAGGTTTCCTTTTGCAGTTCGCGCAGTTGCGGAAAGAGGCGATAGATGTCATTCATCTCGTGTTCCGTCGAGTGGCGCACGTCGAGAAGGGGCTGCGGCAAAGCGGTGAGCGGCCAATAGAGATTGGGCGAGCCGGGAATTTGCATCCACTCCTCGATGCGGCCCAGCATGATGTGGGCGATGGCGATGCCGACCAGACTCTGAATGAGCGTATCCCCTTGGCCGACGTGCCGAGCCAGAGCCAGGCCGGTTTGCAACGTCTCGATCGCCTCATCAAAGCACTGCTCGGCGATTTGATAGCGGCATTCGACGCTGAGCAGAAAGGCAATCTCGCGGAGTCCTTGAACGCCGGGGAGGGAAAAATTGTCCTGCATGTTCTGGAACGTCAGCGCCGGCCGTTGCCAATCGCAGTATTCGCGGTGAGCCGCTTGCCGAGCCAGGCGGAGCGCCGTTGCATGGCGAGCCAGGAACGCCTTGATCGTCGGTCGCGGCAAATTCTTGAGGGGCATCTCCGAGCGATCCGACCATTTGTATTCTTCCATCTCGATCTTCTGAGCTTTGCCGCGTTCGGCGAGTACCGCTTGCAACCACAGCGGCGCGGCATTGCCCGGCGTCATGTCGAGGGGATCGGGCAGCAAACGATAGCGCAGAGCGGTCGATGGCTTGGCAGTCGCCTGCGCCGCCAGCCGGATCAACGGCGGCTGAGGCGTATCCGGCTTCGGCGGTTGCTTGTCCTCGCCGGCATTTCCGAAGGATGCCGGCAGGATAATAACAACCATAAGAGATACAAAAATAGGATTACGCATCATAACCATGCTCCCACGTCCTATAGCCTCCGGCTTGCCGGGGGAATCTCACCCCCGGCAAGCCGGAGGCTATAGGATGACAAGAAAATAACGCCAACCAACTCACAGCGATTGCAGCAATTGCTCGACCGTTGGCGGTTCCTCAGTGGGGGCGGCCGGTGGCGGCATGGGCAAACCATCCAGCCCCCAACGCAGCACTTGCTCCTGCATCCGCAGATAGCGCGATCGCGGACTCGCATCCAACGGTTCGACGACGATCGAGTCCGGCGTGGACGGCGTCACACTTTCCTCTGGCGTCGGCGCAGGCGGTTGCGGCTGCGGTGCCGGCAGATAGACGATGCGCTCGACCACGACGGGAGCGGGACGGATCAGCGGCAGGATACCGAGAACGATCGCCAACGTCGTCGCTCCGAGCGTGGCCAGCGGCCAGCCCCAGCCGCGCGCCGACGCGCGGCCGGCGCGGTACATCAACACGGCGCGATCAAGGGTCTCCACCTGAGGCTGCAAACCGCGAAGCGCGGACTCTAGCCCCGTCAGCTCCAGGTCTTCGGATCGTTCGGACATGGCACACGCAGCCTTTCGCGCAGGGCGGCCAGCGCCGACAGATAACGTCGATGGGCCGTACTCGACGATACGCCGGTCAGTTCGCCAATTTGTTCAAAGGTCAAGCCGCCCCAGAGATGGGCGACGAGAATCTCACGCTGTTCGATGGGCAACCCTCGCAGCGCCGCCGTGGCGATCGCGCCATCGAGTCGCGCCGCATCCGTCGGCGCGAACCAACTGGGCATTCTCTCGGCGGCGGCGGTTTCGTGACGGCGACGCCGGCGCTCCGCTCGCGCCGCGGCCAACGCGCCGTTGCGGACGACTCGATAGAGCCAGCCGATGACATTCTCCGGCACGCGCTGCGGAGCCGCTAACTTGACGAACGCTTCCTGCACAACGTCTTCGGGCGCGGCACACCACTGGCGCGCGTACAATACGAGCGCCGCCGCATGTTCATCTACCAGTCGGCTCAGTTGTTCCGGTCCCATCAACTCCATGATGCCGGCCGAACGCGGTTATCCCAGAAAAAAAGCAATGAGTCGCATTTTCGTAGCGGACAGGCGAGCAACTATTGTTTGGGTAGCCATAATGGCACGAGCGAGGCCGTTGCTTGACCGAATCGCGGAAGGCGCATATAGATGGAGGTATCTCTCATTAATCATCGTACACCCTTCCCAATGCGCAACCCATGAACCTTCCGAATTCTCTTCCCTCCTCATCGCTGACAGAATCGCCGCCATCCCCCGACAACCCCAGCAGGGCAACCACGCCGATGAATATCCCACCCGAACGCGTCGCCCTACCCAGGCCGGCGGGGCCGTCCCCGCCGACGCGATTGGCGCGGGCCGATCTGCTGCTGGCCGTATTCGTGATCGTACTCGCCTTCCTGGTCGCCTCCACGGCGGCACGCAATAGTGACCTGTTCTTGCACCTGGCCACCGGCCGCGCCATCGCCGACGGCAGCTATCGTTTTCATGGCGATCCCTTCGGCCAGAACTCGACCTTAAGGGTCGCTCACTCGTGGCTCTACGATCTGACCACGTATGCTCTGTATGAATGGCTGGGCGGCAGCGTCCTGGTGTTCCTCAAGGCCGCACTCGTCGCCCTCCTTGCCGCCTTGTTGATCCGTCTCGGCAAGCGCGAGCGCGGATTGGCCTGGCCCGCCGTGGGTGCCACCCTGGCCGTGATGGCGCTGAGCGGCCGACTATTGTTGCAACCGGCGCTCGTGTCCATGCTGCTACTCGCCGCAACCATGTGGCTGCTCGATCGCGCCCGCACACTCCGAACGACGGAGAGACAAGCGAGTTGGTTGCGTACCTACGGACCTCTCTGCGTACTGTTCGCCCTATGGGCCAATGTGGACGATTGGTTTCTGCTCGGCCCTCTCACGGTCGGACTCTATCTGCTGGGCGAGGCATTATCGGTGGTTGGCAGCACGGAAACGAGAGAGCGAGCGGACTTGCTCGGTCTGGGTGTCCTGCTCGGTGTGGGAATGCTCGCCTGCCTGCTCACGCCCTTCCACTTCCACGGCATCGCTCTGCCGGCGGAATTGGGCCTGTCCGCGATGGCGCGGGCGCTGGAACAAGATCCCGCCCTGCGAGGCCTGTTCCTCTCTCCCTTTGATGGGACGTATTTTCGCGTCGGCGCGGCCTGGAGCGTTCCTGGGATGGCTTATCTGACACTGGCCCTGTTGAGCTTGCTGTCGTTCGCGGGGAGTCGGATCGGCTGGCGCAGCTGGCGGCTGCCCGTATGGCTGGGCTTCTTCGCACTGAGCGTCTGGAGTGTGCGTGCGCTACCGTTCTTCGCGGTGGTGGCTGGACCTATTCTCGCCCTGAATCTGCAAGATTTCGTGCGCCGTTTTGACGCCGCCTCGCCACGACGGGATGACCTCCTGTTGGCGCGACTGGGTCGCGCGGCGACGCTTCTCTTGCTCTTCGGCTTGCTTATCGCGGCCTGGCCCGGCTTTTTGCAAAACCCGCCTTACGAGATGCGTCGCTGGATCGTCCTCGCCGATCCTTCTTTGGAGGCCGCCGCCAGACAGTTCACCGCATGGCGAAAGAATGGTTCGCTGAAGGAAGGGGAACACGGCTTCAACTTCTCGCCGGAAGTGGCGAACTATTTCGCCTGGTTCTGCCCCGCGGAGAAAGGCATCGTCGATTCGCGTCTGCAAATTTCCGCGGCTGAAGCGGCGGATTACGTGACGGTTCGCCGCGCTCTGCTGGGCGATGCCTCCTCCGAGACCGACTGGCGCGGCATCCTCCGCGCTCGCCGCGTCAATCATGTGATCCTCTACGACAGCAATCACGAGCGCGTGAGCGATGCGTATCGGCGACTGGCGTACAACGCGGAGGAGTGGTCCCTGCTCTTCCTCGCGGGACGCACCGCGATCTTCGGCTGGCGAGACTCCCAACATCCCGGAAACTCTCTGGATGAACTGCGTCTGCCACTGGCACAGGAAGCGTATCATCCGGCCCCGAGCAGGCAAGCACCCGCCGAATGGCCGGGCCGAGGACCGCAACTGCCCGCCTGGTGGAACGCCTTCCTCACCGCGCGGCCGGCCGGCACTCCCGATCGCGAGGAGGCCGCCCTCTTGCTGCTTCATTTTGAGACGCGGAGAGAGGCCACCCGCTCGCGCCGCAACCTGGCCTGGGAGGCCAGCCGCATCACCGTCGCCGTCGCCGCCGGCGGGCAGACATTACCCGTTCGCTTACAGCAAACGCTGGACTGCTATTGTGTCGCGGTTCTCCACGCCGAGGCTCCGAGCAGACGGAAAGACCGCATGCCCACCCTCGAAGACCTTGCTCTCGCTCTTCGCGATAACTATCTCCTGACGCGGGACGATGCGCCGCCCGAGTATTTGTGGATGGGCCTTCGCGCTGCCCGGCGCGCCCTGCACGACAACCCTGATGATGCGCACGCCTACTTGATTCTGGGAGAGGTCTACCTGCGGTTGGCACACAACACGCGCGAGCGTGTCTGGGCGACTCATCTGCCGTTTCTGAGACGGTTGCGCGAAACTCAGGCGTCGGCCGCGCTCAATCAGGCTCTCCTCGTCCAGCCCGACCTGCTGTTGGCTCATACCAGTCTGGCGACACTCTACCAGGACATGGGATATTGGGATCTGAGACGGCATCACCTGCGCGAAGTTCTCCGCTTGACGCAAGCCAAGGGATGTCCCCCAAGCGAAAGAATCACGGAGTGGGACGCTCGCCTTTCTCGCCTCAAGGAGTATGTCCAGCAAGTGGAGACGGAACTTCAGCAAATCGAGAATAAGTATGAGGTGAATACCGCTAACCTCAAGAACAGTGACCGCGCCCGGGTCGCCCTGGAACGAGGGCTGGCTGAGAAGGCTTTGAATCTGCTTCTCGCCGCGGATGTGGCCTCGTTTGGCGAGCGCGGAGCCAGGATGGAATTGAGCCTGCTGCTTGCCACGGGCCGGCTGCGCGAGGTGCGCGAGTGGATGTCGCCCGAACAAAAAAAGCTACTGGGCGAGGAAAACTATCTGTTGTTGCGCCTGCAACTAGCGTCGGCCTGTGGTGACTACGAACAGGCCGACGCGGAGTTGGCCGAAGCGTTGGCCATCACGGAAGCCCCTATCTATTTCAAAGCGGGCGAAGTGCCCATCCGCGACGCCGTGGCGCTGGCGCTCGGACGATTGCTCCTCGGGAGCCGATTGGAGAATCAGTCGTTGGGGCAGCGAGGCGTGGTGCTTTATAACCGCGAACTCTTCCTCCGTGTTATCCTGGAACTGACGGGTCGTTTGCGAAAGGCTGCGGATATGACGGTACTGCGTGGACTGCTAGCCCTGGAGCGCGGCGACACGGGCAGGGCGGAGCGATTGTTCCGTCGTGCCCTGGACATATACCAAACGGACTCGACTCTGCCATCCAAGGGACTTGGCTCCGGGGGCCGTCCCGTGGCCCAGCATTTTGTGGAGTTACTAAATCAATGAATTACCAGCTCGCAGCGCCAGCAAGGGAAACTTACTCCCTTGCTGGCGCTGCGGGCTGGCAAAGACACCATTGCCGGCCTCACGAGCAACGCTATGTCCGAAGCTCGCAATCGTAACCGCTCTCCGCGTCGCTGGCTCATCTTCCTATTCATGGCCGCCCTTCTGATCGCGGGCGTCATCGCTGCCGCTCTGCCCTTCCTGCTGCGCCGTCCCTCTCCGATCACCTCGCCTCCCTCGCGCAGCCTGCCGTCCGATCCTCGTATCGCCTACGATGGTCCCTTCGGCAACATCCATCCCAGCGTCGCCTACATCGGCGATGACCGTCGCTGCGTTCCTTGTCACGCCGACCTCTGCGCGTCTTTCAGCCGCCACCCTATGGGGCGGTCGCTGGCACCCATCGCCGCCGTGACGGAAGATGCGCTTTTTGACAAGGCTCATCATGACCCCTTTCAACGCGAAGGGTTCCGCTTTCTCGTCGAAGGACGCGGGGCGCAAGTCTGGCATAAGGTAAGCCGAGACGATGCCGCCGGTCATTCCCTGGCTTCGGTTTCCTTTCCGGTTCACTTCGTCATCGGCTCCGGAACGCGCGGGCGATCTTATCTCAGTAATCGCGAGGGCTACCTGTTCCAAACGCCCATCAGTTGGTTCGCTCAGAAACAGATATGGGACGTGTCACCGGGCTTCTCGGAGAGCAGCTTCTCCGGGCGTCCCGTGGCCGGCCAGTGCGTTTTCTGCCACGCCAATCGCGCCAACTTCCATGAGGGTTCTTCCAATCGCTTTGACGCCCCCATTTTTTCCGGCCACGCCATCGGCTGCGAGCGCTGCCACGGCCCCGCCGAACGACACCTGGAGACGCTGCGACCGTTCGACATCGTCAACCCCAAGCGCCTGGCAACGCCAGCGTTACGCAACGCCGTCTGCGAGCAATGTCATCTCAAAGGCGAGACGCGCGTTGTCGTCCGCGGTCGCACCCTGAATGAGTTTCGACCCGGACTCCTTTTCTCCGATTTTTGCACGGTGTTCGTGACGGCCGCCGAATCGGGCGATGAGCGCAAGGCCGTCAGCCATGTCGAGCAAATGCACGCGAGTCGTTGTTATCAAGATAGCGCGGACGAGAAAAAACTAGGCTGCGTCTCCTGCCACGACCCGCACGTCTTCGTCGGTCCCGCGGCACGGGTGGCCCACTACCGCCGGCGCTGCCTGAACTGCCATGAATCGCATCCTTGCGGCCTATCGACCGTCGTCCGCCGGCGTCAGCAGGCCGATGATAGCTGCATCGCGTGCCACATGCCGCGCTTCGGGACGGCGGACATCGCTCATACCGCTGTCACCGACCATCGCATTCTTCGCCGGCCCAAGGTCGGCCCAGCCGACAAGGTGAGCCTTCTGCCAAGTTCTCTTGTCTCGTTTCATCCTCCGGGTGATGGAGGATCGGGATCTCGCCGCGATCTGGGAATTGCCTTTGCGAATCTCATGATGAAAGAGGAGGCCGATCCCCTTTCGTTTGCCGCTGCCGCCGTACAGGTGCTTGAAGGCGCGTTGGTCGAGGATCCGGGCGATGTCTCCGCGTGGCGTGCCAAGGGCAGCGCGTTGATGAGGCAAGGGCGTGCCGCAGAGGCTTTGGCGAGTTTTGAATCCGCCTTGAGCCGGATGCCTCAACATGAGATATGCCTGGCCGACGCGGCGCAGGCCGCACGGGTTCTGGGACGATTGCCCGAGAGCCGAGCTTACTGGCTCCGCGCCATTGAGGCCAACCCGTGGCAGCCCTGGTATCGCGGCCAACTGACGCGCCTGCTCATCCAGTTGCAAGCCTGGGATGAGGCGAAGGTGCAATGCGAGGCCTGGAAACGCATGGAACCGTGGAGCAGCGAAGCTGCCACCCTGTGGATAACCTACCTATTACACAAGGGCGATCGGGCAGCGGCGCGGGCGGAATTCGCGCGTCTGGAATCTCTCCGGCCGCCCGAATTGGAGCGTTTGAAGACGTGGTTTAACCAGCAGCTTCGTTAGAAACCCTAAATTTTTGGCCAGCCCGCAGCGCCAGCAAGGAAATCCCTTGCTGGCGCTGCGGGCTGGCAATTCATTGATTTCGTGCCTCTCCAGGACTGTCGTTTTTCTTCTCACGATACGCGCCCAGAACCTCGCGGGTTCGCTGATGCAATCGATCGATTTCCAGTGCCTTGTTCAACCAGTACAGGCCGACGTTCTCCTGATTCAGCCGCAGCAATAGTGTGCCAATCTCGCAGGCTACGTCCGCGTCCACGGGAGCCTTGCCACCCGTCTTGCGGAGAAGAGTCGTGACGCGCTCCAAGTCGTTCTTCGTCCGATGGTAGTGATCGAGGCATTTCTCCGCCTCCTGTTCGCGGCCGGGCTGACGCTGTAAACTGCGTGAGAGGGCGTACAACAAATCGGGGTCGGATGGACTGACTTTCAGCCCCCGGCGCAAAAGCGATTCGGCTTCGGCAGGTCGATCGAGTTGCAGAGCCACATCGCCGCGAGCGAGCAATGCGGCCGGAAGATCCGGTCGCACCACCAAGACCGCGTCAAGGAGTCGGCCGGCCTCTTCGGTCTCTCCCTCCAGGGCACGGCAACGCGCCAGCACCAGCAACATGTCGGGATCGTCGGGGGTGGACTGCCGCAACGGTTCCAGGGTGTGCAGCGCGGCCGGCGCGTCTCGCCGCGTCAACTGAAGTCGCGCCAGGCGCAGACGCAGGGCATCTCGTCCGGGAGCGAGTTCCAGCGCACGCTGATAATCCGACCGGGCGGCTTTATCGTGCTGGAGTTGCTCCCACACCCAACCGCGCCAGTCCAGGGCGCGAGCCGAATCGGGCTGGCGTTCGAGCCAGGCGTTGAGACAGTGGAGGGCCGAGGGGTAACGCAGTTGCCGCATGTAGGTGCGGGAGAGGGTCGCCAGGATTTGCTCGGTCTCGGGGTGGTCGTGGGCGACGCAGTCCCACAGGCCCGGCGCCACTTCATCCACCTCGCCGCGCTCCGCGCGCAACAAGATCCATTCCAGTTGCACTTCCTCTGTCGAGGCTGGCTGGAGACGGCGGCACGCATGGAGGTGTTCTTCAGCCTGCGGATAATCGCGCCGCCAGCGCGCGATGCGAGCGGCCCGTCGATACACATTGACGCTGCGCGGCCAGACGCGCAAACAGATCGCAATGTGCCGCGCCGCCTCGTCAAGCCGTTCCTCGTCCAGCGCCTGGCCGGCGGTGCGGAACTGCTGCCATGCCCACAAGTTGACTCCGCCAATCAGAGCGACCACGATGAGCGCGAGAGCGAGTCCCAGGCTCCAGTATGGATGACGCCGCAGCCGCGCGAACACGAGAATCTCCGACAAAACTTTGCCAGCCCGAAAGAACCTCACTAGCCCGGAGCGCCAGCGACGGGTTCCCGCCAGACCAGCAAAGCCCGTCGCTGGCGTTCCGGGCTAGTAAATGCGTTTCTTTCATGCCGAGGTAACAAGGCGCGGGGAATGTACTTAGTCGGTTAAATCGAAATTCTTGGTGGCGTTCCCCGAATTGACATCCCACGTCAGCCCCGAGGTGTTCAGGTCGGCGTACTTCTTAGGGATAGGGACATAAGTGGGTTGGGGAGCGCTACTCACCTTCATCCCTTCGGGGATTTTCGCGCCCGGCATCCGCATGTAATCGCCGCCATGCTGGACGGTGCTGCGGATCGATTCCGTTTCAATCGTTATGCGTGACTCGCCGGGAGGCACGCCGCCGAAGGAGAAGGTGCCGTCTGGCTTAATGCCACCGGGTATCGGCCCCCCTCCCGCCGTGGGATGGAATTGGATCGTGCCGCCGCCAAGGGGTTTCCCCTTGTGAGTAATCTTTCCGGAAACGATGACGGCCTTGTTGGACTTCGCACAGCCGGCCAAAGGCAACAGCATCAAGGCCAACAAGACAGGAACGGAAAAAAACCAGCGAAACGGTCGGATCGGTTGGCGAAGCATTGGAGGTATCCTTTTTGAGCGCGTCTGGACAAAACCCTGCCAGCCCGCAGCGCCAGCAAGGGAAATCCCTTGCTGGCGCTGCGGGCTGGCATCTACAGAGCGATCACCAATCCGATCCCAGGGGGATTCCGTCGTTGGGGAGAATGGCATACTGCCAGGTGGTCGCTGAGATGCCCTGGGAAACCATCCGCACGCCCCCATCGCCGATACCCACGAGGATGCCGCCCGTGCTGTTGGAACCCACCTGGGCCGTGTTGCAGGCGGCCACACTGGGCTGCCATTGCGGCAAAGCGGTCGTTCTCAACTCGGAGAGTTGATAGCTGTTGGAACATTGCCCCGAATTGGACTCGGTCCACAGTCCGTCACAACCGCCGCAAGAAGCCCGGTGTTCAACAAAGATGACGGTGTTGGAGGTACCGTCGGGAAACGTTGCGGGCAGTTTGGCCGAACTGACCTGGTTCCAATCGTCGTTGAGGCCGCCGACGCCGCTGCCGCTGAAGACAAACCCATTATCGTCGTAACTTGTGACGGGGCGGCCGGTGTTAGGCCCCAATCCGCTGCCGACGGTGGGGTCCGCCGGACTCTGGAAGTTCTTGACCGGCGTGTTGCAGTACCAGGAGTCGCCACCCACTTGGTTGAAGAGGTTCTGTTGCTCCATGAAGGGCAATATCATGTAGTGGAGGCTGCCACCGTGAGCGGGGAAGATGCCGTTGTTGCCGCCGTTGCGTGTTCCGTCGTTGAAACCGGGGAAATAGCCGAACGAAGGCGGCAGCTTCTGGTAGGTGTCATTGCAGTTGTGGATGGCCAACCCCATCTGCTTGAGATTGTTCGTGGACTGCGTGCGAGCAGCAGCATCGCGGACCTTCTGCACGGCGGGCAAGAGCAACCCAATAAGGATAGCGATAATAGCGATTACCACCAGCAATTCGATTAGCGTGAAACCGCGCCAACGCTTCCAGAAAACGAACCTTGGCATGGATACCCCACTTTCCGACAAGAAGGTGATAGAGAGTTACGAGTCTATTCGTCGAAGTGGGCGACCCAAGCGAGTACGGACTATTTTGGTTTTCACACTTCCTTAACCTTTTGTCAAGAAAAAAATGAAAAAAGTGCCGCTCTCGATTTTGGCGGTAGTCAGTTGGTATCCCCGTAGGTCTGCCACTTCGCTCTCGCCAATGCCCCTAACTCCACGAACGGACCAACGTGTTCCATCATCTCAACTGTCAAAATCGACAGGGACACCCGCGCAAGCGGCTATCATTTATCACTCATCGGTACCTTCTGTAAATACTCCTGGATGTCCTTGCCCAGGTTGACTACCTCGGTACTCACCTTCTTGAGGCGTCGGGCCGGCGCCTCGTCATCGATATGCAGTTCGGGGTGTAGTTCGCTCAACTCCTTGGTCAAGCGGTCGGCGTGCCCCTCGGCTCCCTTGAGCATCTTGCGAAGTGTGATGGTATCCTTGACGGCCTCGCATTTCTTGAACACCTTACGTGCCCTGGGTAGGTTCTCTTCCAGCCGCGCCGTATCCAGTGTGGACCAAACACGGTAGACGAAGTTGCGGGCGTCCTGATGCTCGGCGTTGGCGGTTTCCCAGAGTTTCCGCAATCCCATCAGATGACTATCCAACCCCGCGTCCTCAAACCCTTCGCCCTTGATCTGTTCGTAAATAGTGATGGCCTTGCCGATCTCCAAATCCTGCTCCAGCAGCTTGGCTCGCTCGATCTCCGAACGCCATTTCTTCCGTTTGGGATCGTTCTCCGTCGTCTCGATCTTTTTTTGCGCGACGATGAACTTCTCCAGAACACCCTCGCCCTTTTCCATATCCTCCAGGCGTTTATCCTCGCGTTTCGTGTCCAGCGCTATCATCCTTTTCTTGGCTTCCTTGACGAGGCTCTCTTTTTGCTCCAGCAGGCTTTCACGATCCTGTTGCGAGCGTTTCAGCCCGGTTTCCGCGCGTTTGATGATTTCGTCGCGCTGTTCGGTCTTGGCGGCCAGGATTTCCAGATCCTTGAAGAGGCCGACTTGCACGAGCAGGCTGTCGTACACAGCGCCTTGCCAGGCGGCCTTGCTGATGTTGAACAGCGTGTTGGGATCCTGAGCGGTGTTGACCCCGATGAGGATGGGTTGGTCATCGACGAGAGCTACCGGCACCTGCGGCCGTACCGTTATGCCGCTGGTAACGCGGACGAAGGCGACGTGCGCGAACACGCCTTTATCGCCATCGCGGACGGTTTCCAGGACGCCGTTTTCTCCCGTGCGTTGGCTCAGTTTGGTAGCGTCCTCGCCCTCAAAACTATGCCGGCGAATGTCCACGAAGAGCGTCAAGCCGCCCAGCGGCTTCAGCTCGTCGTTCGCCGTCTCGCGCATCCAGCGCAATCGCAGGGCCGTTCGCACGGTGCCCAGTTTAATACAGTGATAGCCAACGATGTTCGCCACCTGATAACGATGAAAGAATCGACATTTACACACGCCATCGCGCGCTCCCTCAGCGGGCGGCTCCTCTACTTGCAAGATCGCCCATTTCAGTGCCCGAGGAGTTCCACCACCCGGCGGAGCCAAGGCGAAGACTTCGTCTTTGCGCACCCAGCGAGCCAGATCACCCAATCCGCCGCCACGCAGTTCGACCGTCACTTGTTGCTGCGGTCCCTCCGCTCCTGTTAGGACGGTGCCGAGGATGCCGAAATCTTGCTTGATGAGGAGAGCCGTCGCCTTGGCCACGAAGTCTCGATCGCGCGTGCGGTCGCGCCGCACGACCGGACTGGCTCGGCCCGTCGTGCCGTCGTATTGCCGCGTCTGAATCTCGTAATGCACACCGGAAAAATCGATCAGGACAAAGTGCGTCTTGGCGTCCGAACGATCCTTCCAACCATCCAGCGATTTCAACCCTCGCGCCAACACATCCGCCAGGCGCGGATGCTCATGTGTCACCTTGACACGCCCCATGTCGCCAAGTCCGGCCTGGAAACCATCGCGCAGTTCGCGCTCGATCCGTTCGCGGAATACATCGGTCAACAGCCGATTTTGCGCGACGTGCACGACGATGGTGAGGTCATACGGTTTGTCGCGTTCGCTCTGCGCGTGCGCCGTCGCCGGGAAAGCGAGCAGAAAGACGACGAGCCAGGAACGCCAGCGCCGGCTTCTTTCGCCCCGGCGCTGGCGCTTCGGACTAATGAGGATATTGCTATTCAATCTCGGCGGATTCATGACTTTTTCTCCTGCGGTTCGTCGCGGAGTCGTTCGAGATCGGTGAAGAAATGCGGATATGTTTTGGCCACGCAGCCGGGATTCTTGATGACGATGCCCGGCACACGCAGGCCAATCAGAGCCATGCTCATGGCCATGCGATGATCGTTGTACGTTTCGATTTCGGCTCCATGCAACGGTTGCGGCGTGATGGTCAAGCCGTCGTCGAACTCCACAACTTCAGCACCGACGCGGCGCAGTTCCGTCGCGAGGGCGGCGAGCCGATCGGTTTCCTTGTGGCGAATGTGGGCGACGTTGCGGATGGTGGTTGGTCCCTCGGCGAAACAGGCGACGGCGGCCAGTGTCATCACGGTGTCACTGATGTCGTTCATGTCCACGTCGATACCATGCAATGGCCCGCCGTGGACGGTGATGCCCGTTTCGGCGCGGACGATGGCGCAGCCCATTTCTTCTAATAATTCGACGAAGCGTACATCGCCTTGCAGGCTGTGCATGGTCAGATCGGAGACACGAACCTGACCTCTCGTGAGGGCTGCGACGGCCCAGAAGTAGCTGGCGGCGGAGGCGTCCGGCTCAATCGTGTAATCGCACAGACGGTATTCTCGACTTGCCTTGATGTGGAACGACCGATCTTCTATCGTCACTTCGGCACCCCAGCGCCGCATCATCGCGATGGTCATGGCCACATACGGTTCCGATACCAATACCCCCTCGACTTCGAGTATGACATCAGTACGAGCGAAAGGAGCGACCATCAGTAAGCCACTAAGGAATTGACTGCTGACATCGCCACGGATGCTCACTCTTCCTCCCGGCAAACCATCCGTTTCAACCACAACCGGCGGGCAGCCGTTTCCGGCCTCGCTGTAGGCACGCACGCCGAGTTGACAGAGTGCCTCCAACAAGTCACCGATGGGACGCTCCCTCATGCGAGGCACCCCGTCCAGACGATAACGCCCGTGTCCGAGACTGACCAGAGCCGTCAGGAAACGCATGCTTGTGCCGGAGTTGGCCACGAACAAATTCGCCTCAGAAGTGGGAATGAACTCACCCTCTCCTCTGTACACTTGCACAAAATTCTTTCGCCAATCCGTCTCGACCTTGAAATCAAGGGCTTGTAAAGCCGTAATCATGACTTCCGTGTCTTCACTCCGCAACACACCCCACAAATCGCCTGGGAAACTATCACTTGCCAATGCGGCCAGAACCAGCGCTCGGTTCGTGATGCTCTTCGACCCGGGCACATGCACCGTCGCGCACGGCGGTTTCGTCAGCGGCACGATCTCCAATCGGTCGTTCATCGATTGCCCTCAGCCAATGGCGGCGTAGCGGCAGGCCGTCTGATAGCCCGCCTCCAACTCCAGCGGAACGGCCAACGATTCCGTCAGCCACAAAGGCAGCGTCGGCAGCGGTTCTCCCAGCGTCAGCGCCGCCGGCCACGCTTCCAGTTGCGTTCGCTTACCGACGAGTCGGACGCGGTAGGCCACCGCGTACAAATCGGCGGTAACGGCAACCACAGCCGTCTCTCCGCCATTGAATAACTCCATCAGTGCGGCGTGAAAGTTGTGCCGGCGCGAGGTCACAATATCGACGATGACGACGGACACGCCTTCACGCAGGTAAGCGGCGCACTTGTCGAGAAAGGCGCGGCGATTCTCGGGGCGATCCTTGTTTCCGGGGCTAACCAGTTCGACAGCGGCCACGAGGGTGCGAGCGCGGTCTTGGTCGTAGACGCGAATCTCGAAGGTTTCGAGAGTGGCGAAATCAACGGGTAGCACGAGAGGCGGTTGCGGAGGCGCCCAGACTTCGGTTGCCACGGCTCCGTTCGAGTGTTCTCCGCCCGGTGCATCTTCCTCAAATGCGGCGACATCCGCCGCCACCGTAACGCCGATGTGGACATTGTTCTCGGCAAGGAACCCATAGGGCAGCGGTCGCACGTTGAGTTGCCCCGCTAAGTGAATGGTCCAGAAGCCGTGAAAGCTCTCCCAACTTCGGTACGGAAAAAGCGGCGGGTGAAAATGGTCCAGCAACGGCATGATGCCCTCCTTACTCGGAGTCCCCGCGCTCATAGCTCACGCGCATCAGAAACAGCCCCTGCGCTGGTGCCGTCGGTCCCGCCTGCGCGCGATCTTGTGCAGTCAAAATCTCGGCAACGCGCGCTTCGGACCAATAGCCGCGGCCGACGTTGATGAGCGTGCCGGCGATGGCGCGTACCATATTGTACAGGAAGCCGTTTGCCTCCACATCCAGCCAGACCCACTCCCCCATGCGATTGACGGCCAGGTGCGTGATGGTGCGCACACTCGACGCGCGATTGGGCCATTCCGTCTCGAAACAGCGAAAATCGTGTGTCCCGCGCAGACACGCCGCCGCGCGCGCCATGACTACCGCGTCGAGTCGATAACGCGCGTGATGACAGTAGCGACGCATGAACAGATTAGGAATTGTTCCATCGTGGATCACATAGCGATAGAGCTTGCGTTTGGCGTCGCGGTTGGCGTCGAACGTCTCCGGCATCTCGACCGCCTCGCGCACCACGATGTCAGCGGGCAGATGAGCGTTGAGCGCTCGCATCACCACGGCGGCGGCGAGCTTCGCATCCGTGTGGAAATTGACCACCTGAGCGACGGCGTGGACGCCGGTATCGGTGCGGCCGCTGGCGTTGACGCGAATGCGTTCCTGAGTCACTTTCGCGAGCGCATCCTCCAGCGTCGCTTGCACGGTACGCAGACTGGGTTGCGATTGCCAACCGTGAAAGTCAGTCCCATCATAACTGACCACCAATTTGAGATTACGCATGGAAGAAAAAACATTTCACCACGGAAAACACGGAAAACACGGAAAAATACAAAAGACAATCCATGAGCGAGGCGATTGCCTGGCTGGGGCATGCCTTTGTCTTTTGATTTGGTTTTTGTATTTTTCCGTGTTTTCCGTATTTTCCGTGGTGAAATTCTTATTTGCGTGGTAGCCAACCACGTTGGACGAGGACTTCGGCGATTTGCACCGCGTTGGTTGCCGCCCCTTTACGGAGATTGTCGGCCACCACCCAGAGGTTGAGTCCGTGCGCTACCGTCGGATCGCGGCGGATACGGCCGACGAATACCTCATCGCGGCCGGCCAGGTTCAGCGGCAGCGGCACTTCGCCCTTGCTGGCGTCATCGAGTACCACGATGCCGGGCGCGCGGCGCAGCGCCTCGCGGGCCTGCTCGACCGTGATGGCGTGGTGAAACTCTAAGTTGATCGCTTCGGAATGGCCGATGCGCACCGGCACGCGCGCCGTCGTCGGCGATACCTCAATGCTGGCGTCGCCCATGATCTTGTGCGTCTCGTGAACCATCTTCCATTCTTCCTCGGTGTAGCCCTCGTCGCCGGCCTTCCAGTCGTGGGGCAGGACGTTGCCGGCCAGCTGCGCGGCGTGGGCTTTGACCGGCGGAATCGGCTCATTGCGGCCGACGGCGGCGACCTGGGCATCGAGTTCGAGCATGCCCGTGGCACCCTTGCCCGACGACGCCTGATAGGTGGACACCACGACGCGCTTGATCTTCGCCAGATCGTGCAGCGGTTTCAGGGCGACGACCATCTGAATCGTCGAGCAATTGGGATTGGCGACGATGCCCTTGCGAATGTGTCGCAGCGCGTCAGCGTTGACTTCCGGCACGACGAGCGGCACATCCGGGTCCATACGCCAGGCGCTGGAATTGTCGATGACGATGGCACCCGCTTTCGCCGCCATCGGGCTGGATTCGCGGCTGACGCCGGCCGGCGTACTCGATAAGACGATGTCTACATCGCCGAACGCTTCGGGGCGAATTGGTTCGATGGTGTACGTTTTCCCTTTGAACGTGATGGTTTTACCCGCGCTGCGCTCGGAGGCGAGGAATTTGAGGGCGCGGAAGGGGAACGCATGTTCGTCGAGTACCTGCCGCATGATTTCGCCGACCGCACCGGTCGCGCCGACCACCGCAACGCTTGGAAGCATAGTCCGTAGTCCGTAGTCCGTAGTCCGTAGCCAAAATCCAGCAGATTTAGGATACGCGATTCGTTGACTTTTGACTACTCTGTCCTTTGCTACGGACTACGGACTACGGACTATGGACTATTATGATGCGTGTATTGTTGACGGGTGGTTACGGTTGCATCGGCAGTTGGATCGTGCGCAAGCTGCTGGAGCGCGGCGATGAAGCGTTCATCTACGACCTCAAGGAAGATACGCGCCGCATGCGGCAGATTATGAGCGACGAGCAGGTTCGTCGTGTGCCCTTCGTGCCGGGCGATGTAACGGACTTGGCGAGTCTGAAATCCACTCTCGATCATCACGCCATTACGCACCTTGTCCACCTGGCCGGTCTGCAAGTGCCGGTGTGTCGAGCGAACCCGATCCTCGGCGCGAAAGTCAACGTCCTGGGCACCTTGGCCGTCTTCGAGGCCGTGCGCGAAACGCAGGGGCGCGTGCAGCGCCTGATTTACGCCAGTTCCGCCGCCGTGTTCGGTCCGCCCGAAGCGTATCCCGCCGGCCGATTGGATGACGACGTGCCGCTGAAACCGACGACGCAGTACGGCTATTTCAAGTGTTGCAACGAAGGCAATGCCCGCATTTATTTTCAAGATCACGGCTTGTCGAGCATCGGCTTGCGGCCGTGGACGGTCTACGGCGTCGGTCGGGATTTCGGCATGACGAGCGAGCCAACCAAGGCGATTAAGTCGTTGGCGCTGGGCCGACCCTATCACATCACCTACGGCGGCTGGCAAGATTTGCAGTATGTCGAGGATGTCGCCGGGATAGTCGTCCGTTGTCTGGAAGCCCCGTACACCGGCGCCAAGTCGTATAACCTGCGCGGCGACGTGGTCGATCTGCCGGCGTTCCACCGGGCGCTGTGTGAGGTCGATCCCGCCGCGACAAAACTCATCACGCACGGCGATCGCCAAATCGCCATCGCCTATGATCTCGATGATTCGGCCTTGCAGCGCGACGTGGGAGCGCTGCCACGCACGCCGCTCGTAGAAGGCATTCGCCGCACGCTCACGCAGTTCAAACAGTTGCAGGCGGAGGGACGGCTGGATACGTCGGACCTGGAAGGATAAGGGCGAATCGAGTAGAGGATAAGAAGCCTGTAACCGACTGAAGTAGGTCCGGCGAGCCGAGCCGGACTTTGACATCATAGTGCCGCTCGGCTCGCGGCACCTACTGTCGATTACAGTAGGTCCGGCGAGCCGAGCCGGACTTTGACATCATAGTGCCGCTCGGCTCGCGGCACCTACTTCATGGCGCTCCTGTCTCCAAGCGGTCCAGTTCGCCTAACGCCGCATCACCGCTTCATCGTGATTGAGGATCGTCAGCGCCAGCACCGTGGCGGCGGCCACTTCCACGGCATCAAGTTTCGGATCACTCCGCGCATCGCCCACGCCGAGCAGCTTGGCCGCGGCTTTCCTATCGGCCTTGAATAACGCTCGCTGCTCGGCGAAAAGATGTGCGAGTATGTTCACTTCTCGATTTGTTGGTGTTCGCCCGATCACCGCGCGGAACACCCAGACAACGCGCTCTTTCGCCGTCTGGCCACTTTCCTTGAGCATCCGCTGACCGAGGAAGCGCGCCGCCTCGACCATCTGCGGATCGTTGAGCAGGGCCAGCGCTTGCAAGGGGGTACTCGTACTCTGCCGGCGGACGATGCAGACGTTGCGCTCGGCCGCGTCGAAGGTAATCATGGCCGGATTCGGCACCGTGCGCTTCCAGTACGTGTACAGGCTGCGCCGATAGAGATCCGGCCCACGGCTGCGATCGTAGTGTGGCGAACCCATCGCGACCGCCCACAGGCCATCGGGCTGGTAGGGCTTGACGCTGGGACCGCCGAGCTTTTCCGTCAGCAGGCCGCTGACGGCAAGCGCTTGATCGCGCAGCATTTCTGCCGTCAATCGGCGAGCGGGGGCGTGAGCCAGCAATTGATTGCCGGGATCGCGCGCGAGCAATTCGGGGCTGGCGTGCGACGACTGCCGATACGTCGCCGACAGAACGATCATTTTCAGCAACCGTTTCACATCCCAACCGTGAGCCGTGAAATCGCGGGCCAACCAGTCGAGCAGTTCGGGGTGGCTGGGCGGCGTGCCCTGGCTGCCGAAGTTATCGCTCGTTTCGACAAGTCCCTTGCCGAACATCATTTGCCACAGGCGATTCACCGCGACGCGCGAGGTCAACGGATGATCCGGAGTGGTGAGCCAGCGCGCCAGGCCGAGACGATTGCGCGGCTGATCGGCCGGGAACAGCGGCAGCGCGGCCGGCGTGTTCGCCGAAACCGGCTCGCCGTGGGCGTCGTAAGCGCCGCGTTTGAGGATGTACGCCGGTTTCGGCTGGCGCATCTCTTGCATGACCATCACTTCCGGGATCGGCTGAATGGTCTGGTTCTCCTGCTTCCGCAGGGCGTGCAACTCTTCACGGAGTTTCAGCGCCGGCGCATGTACCGTGGCCAGGAAGTAATCGAATAATAGTTCGCGCGTCGCGGCTTCCCCTGCTAGTCCGCAGCGCGAGCAAGGGTTCCCTTGCTCGCGCTGCGGGCTGGTAGCGAGATACGCCGCTTCCAGCGCCGTGACCGACCGGTTGAAGACGCGGAACTCATCGACTTGCCCGCCTTTGAATCCATTGTCGCGGAAGCGAAAACCGAGAGCGAGGTTCGGCTCGCCCCCCGTATAGGTAATGTCCTTGAACAGTCCATCGCGGACGACTTCGACTTCAGCGGCCACGCCATCAAGGTAGATGCGCACGCCGGCGGCGCGGCTGGAACCATCATATGTCACGGTGACATGGGACCATGCGTTGATGGGAAGCGCCGATTTCGTGACGACCTTGAGCGAATTGCCCGGCCACATGTGATGCAGGCCGAAGGCGACACGGCCATTCTCCAGCAGCAACTCGTAACCGCGACTGCCGGCGTCAATGGGTGCCTTGCTGTGATGAAGCACAACGAAGCGCGGCGCATGCGAGGGCGGACGCAGCCACAGACTCAGCGAGAACGGATCGACGCGCGAGAAGTGACCGATGCCGGGGAAATTGAAACCATTCTCGCCGTTCAGTTCGACCGCCTTGCCCGCCTTGCCGGGTACGAGTTTCGGCCCCTCGACGCCGTGAGCCGGTTTCTTCGCATCGGCGCTATTAGCGATCTGATTTAACTTCAACTCATCGAAGGAGAACAAACCAACCAGGCCCGGCAACGCGAGTTCCTTCGGACGATTGCGCAGCCAATCGGCAAAGGCCGGACGTGCCTTGGCGCGTTCCGCATCGAGTTGTTTCTCCTTTGCCTTGATCTGATCGCCTAGAGCGGCGAGTTTCGCATCGGTGGCGGCATCGGACAGTAACAGCGTCGGCACCGGCATCGAGGCGGTGAAGTATGACGTTTGCCCCGATTCGTCGATGTTCTGAAAAAAGGAGAAGAGCGAGTAATAATCTCTCTGGGTCAGGAGATCGTACTTGTGATCGTGGCAGCGCGTGCAGTCCAGCGTTAGGCCGAGGAAGGCGGTGCCGAAGGTGTTGACGCGATCGACCACATAGGAGACGCGATATTCCTCCTCGACAACGCCTCCCTCCTCGTTTTGCATATGCAGGCGGTTGAAGGCGGTGGCCAATCGCTGTTCCTTCGTCGCCTGGGGCAGCAGATCGCCGGCCAGCTGCCAGGTGATGAATTGATCGTAGGGCAGATTGCGATTGAACGCCTGGATGACCCAATCGCGCCACGGCCACATGGCGCGATAGCGATCCATCTGATAACCATGTGTGTCGGCGTAGCGCGCCAGATCGAGCCAGACGCTGGCCATGCGTTCGCCGTAGCGCGGCGAAGACAACAGCCGATCGACAACCTTCTCGTGAGCGTTCGCCGCTTGATCCGCGAGGAACGCATCCATCTCCGCCAGCGTCGGCGGCAAGCCGGTCAGATCGAACGTCACGCGGCGCAGCCAGGTTGATCGCGGTGCCTGCGGCGCGGGCCGCACGCCTTCCTTTTCGAGGCGCGCGAGGATGAACGAATCGACATCGTTCCGCGCCCAATCCCGCGAATGCGTGCGTGGCACGGGCGGATGACGCGGCGATTCCAGCGCCCAATGTCGGCCCCACTTCGCGCCTTCATCCACCCAGCGTTTCAGCACCTCGATTTGCTTCGGCGACAGCGTGCGATTGGAGTCCGGCGGCGGCATGCGCTCCTCATCGTCCGCGAGGAGGCGACGAACTAACTCGCTGGCCGCGCTGTTGCCTGGCACAAGCACCGACTTGCCCTTGCGGAGCCGGAAGGCACCTTCTTTGGTATCGAAGCGCAGCTTGGCTTTGCGCGCTCGGGCGTCGGGACCGTGACAGTGGAAACACTTGTCCGACAGGATCGGCAGCACGTCCCGGCTGAAGTCCACTTCGGCGATGGCCGGCGTTGCCGAACTCAGCAGCGCGGCCAATACGAGGGAAGCAGAGAACGCGAAACGAGGTCTATCTTTGGCGGGAAGGCACATAAATACGGGTCTCCTCCCTGTCAATGTAAAGGGTTGGTGCCGGATTTGACAACCAGAACGCGCAATCTATCGTTGCGTAGTCGGCTATTGCCCGCGCTCCCTGGCGGTCGCGGCTCGGCTAGTCTCAACTCGATTTGCTTGCCCTGCCCGACGCGGAACCGCTATCATCAACTCTGACGCTGTATCCTCCTCCTGGGAGTTCCATTCATGACACGCATTCTCCCTACCCTGGCAATCCTCCTTGTCTGCGCCGGCGCGGCGCCGGCCGACGATGCAAAAGTCGTCATCCGCTGGCACGGGCAATCGTTCTTCGAGATAATCTCATCCAAGGGCACGCGCATCGTCCTCGATCCGCACTACATCGAAGAATATGGCCGGCCGATGGTGAGGGCCGATCTCATCCTCATGTCGCATTTCCACGTCGATCACACGCGCATTGACGCCATCACGGACGCCAAGAAAGCCAAGCAGATCAACGCCCTCAAAAAGGGCGAGAACGGCCGCGACGAATGGAACGTGATCGACGAAAAATTCAAGGACGTGCGTATTCAGACGCTTGGCACCTTTCACGACGACATGGCCGGCACGCAGCGCGGCAAAAACGGCGTATTTATCCTGGACGTGGATGGCTTGCGCATCGTCCATCTCGGCGACCTCGGCCATAAGCTCAACCGCGAACAACTCAAGAAACTGACGAAGAACGACGACAAGCCGCGCGAACCACGCTCGATCGATGTGCTGATGATCCCGGTCGGCGGTGTGTACACGCTCAACGGTCTGGAAGCGCAAAAAGTCGTCGCCCAGATTAAACCGACGCGCTACATCCTTCCCATGCACTATGGCACGCGCGTTTACATGGACCTACTCGGCCTCGATTACTTCCTCGACGAACAGATGATGGGCAAGGTGACAAAATTCGCCACCACGAACGAATTGACCATCGACCCCAAGGCCGCAGCCCCGAAGGAGCCGATCATCGCCATTCTGAATTGGGAGAAGAAAGGCAAAAAACAATAGTCACCACGGAAAACACGGAAAAAAGACAAGAAGTCACTAATATCTTGCCAGCCCGCAGCGCCAGCAAGGGAACCCTTGCTGGCGCTGCGGGCTGGCAATTCATTCGGTTCGCGCCCTCTTTGTCTTTTTTTCCGTTCTTTCCGTGTCTTCCGTGGTGATCTTCTTCTTTTGGCTCAGCGGCCGCGGATGACCTCGGCGGCAAAGCTGGCGCTGTGACGCACTTCGGGATTGTCGTCGGATTGAGCGGCGTATTGGAGGGCGCTCAAGGCAGAGCGCGAGCCGATTAGACCAAGTCCCCGCGCGGCAGCTTCGCGTACGCGCGGGCTGGCATCGCTGTTGAGCGCTTTTACCATCGGCCCAACCGCTCGCTCCGCTTGCAGCCGGCCCAGACGCACGAGTGCATCGGCGCGCGCCGTTTCATCGCCGGTCTGCACCTGCTGCACATAGGCATCAACATCTGCTTGACGATTGCTCGAACCCGTCGCCACAGCGGGCATCAGATCGGGCGACGAAGGCGCAGCCGCCGTGACGGGCGTGGGCGGCGGCAAAGGAGCGGGAGCTTGCGCGGGCGGCGGATATGCAGGTTGGACCACGGTGGGTTGCTGCACCACCACCGGCCCAGGCTGCACAATCACCGGCGGTGCCACGTACAAGGGATAGGGACGGTAATAGCCATAACCGTAGCCATAGCCATAACCGCGGCCGTAGTAGGGCCGATAGTAGCCGGGACCGCCGCCGTAGCCGATTCCCAAATAAACACCGGCCTGGCTCGTGTTCCACGGACAGCAAGCAACTATCAGAGCGGTGATCGCCAGATTTCGCAACAAGAACATGAGAGTCTCCTCTCGCTCCGAGACACAGACGGAATCCGCCACGAGGGCGGTGTAACCGACAAGGACGCCGGATGTCAATGTCCTTTCGGATCATCCCTCCCTCTATCGGCAAAGGCCGGCGATGAACTTTTCTCCCGTGTCCGGCGGACGGGGCTAGGTGGGTGGCGATGAGAACCAGTGATTCGGCGCGAAGTGGTGCGACCCAAGGAGCCAGGGACGATCGGATGGCATCTCCGCTTGGCGGGCGGAGTGGCGAAGCGCGGTCCGCACAACCTCCCGGATGATCTCGGCGGGACAACCACACCAGCGGACGCACGTATCGCCACTGGCCAGAGGTAAAATCGCTCGATCCACCTCAAGGACGGGTAGAGATTCCGAAAGCGACCCGGTTGCGAACAAACTGCCGCTTGCTTGCCGATCACCCAGATGCCAGCGGACCATTTCCTCATCCCAGGGACCGCACCAGCTGAAGCGTTCTCGATAGATCGCGTTCCCCTCGCGGCGAACCTCCAAATCCTGAACGATCCGCTCGAACTGATGGAACTCGGACAGGGCACCGCGCGCATAGCGTCCCGGCAGCCAGATGTCGCCCCAGATCAAATGCGCTCGCGCCGCCAGATCGATGCGGACGCGCTGATAATAGCGGCAGCCGCGAAACGGGATCGCGGGACCGGGCAATATCACCAGCTGCGCGTCCTCCTCGACGCGGATATGCCATTGCTGGGTGGCGAAACTCCGTAAAGCGGGATGGATGCGCGTCGCCGATTGGCCGGTAACAACGGCGCGGACACCGGCGCGGGCGTGGATGTCCAAACGATGACCGTCGCCGTCCATCAGGCCGGCCGTCGGATTGAGCAGATACAGCAATGCCGCGGGTTCCCCAGGGAAATGGAAGGGCGGCAGCACACGCACCGGCACTTGCTGATAGCACGAACCCAGACGTGCGCCGTCGCCGGCAGTCAACAGTTCCAGGCGGACACCGCCGATCTGAGCCGACGAGTCAAGCGTCCGTTGAAGATCGTTAAAGTCCGAAGGAATATAAAAATTCTCGGCCGTGATGCGGGCGTGATGGGGAACCATGTCAGGAGGTCTTTCGCTGAGAGTCTGTCCCGTAAGCCCCTCTCCCCTGTACTCGGGGGAGAGGGGTTGGGGTGAGGGGGCGGGTTTTCGGTGGGCGTCTCTCCCCCTCACCCCCAACCCCTCTCCCCCGAGTACAGGGGAGAGGGGAGCTTAGGGGACAGTCACTTACTGACAGCTGCGCTCGAAACTAAACTTTTCGTCCTCCCAAGGACAGCCCGGCGGCGGCGAAGAACGATTGAATCAGTCGCGGTTTCTGCCT
>Ga0134126_10000969_pt1 | contig 36493 bp, 32 predicted proteins | sample KB31752_FD_96881 | JGI IMG/M metagenome (GOLD analysis project Ga0134126, IMG submission 96881) | Terrestrial soil microbial communities with excess Nitrogen fertilizer from Kellogg Biological Station, Michigan, USA - KB3-175-2 | ecosystem: Environmental > Terrestrial > Soil > Unclassified ...
CCGCTCCAGCAACCCGCGCAGCGAGCTGCCGAACAAGGCCCAGATGGCGATGCAGGGCAGTCCGACCAGCGCCATCATCGCGAACATATAGGCACCGGCAGCGAGTGCGCCCAGATCATGGGGCAGGAAGAGTGTCGCGGCCGTGAGGCTCATCACCCACGCCTTGGGGTTGAGGAACTGGAACGCGGCAGCCTCGAAAAACGATAGCGGCCGGGCGCTTTCGGTCGCGCTGCTCGAGCCGGTGCCGCTCAACATCCGTACGCCCAGATACAACAGGTAGGCGGCCCCGACCCAGCGCAATACCGTTTGCAGCTCCGGCCAGCGCGTGAAAATCGCGCCCAGTCCCGCGCACACGGCTAACAGCTGGATGCCAAGTCCCGCTTCGATGCCAAACATGTGAGGCACGGTGCGCCGGAATCCAAACGTCGCGCCCGAGGCGGTCAACATGACATTGTTGGGGCCGGGGGTGATGGACATCACGAACGCATATATCGCAAAAGGTACAGGGTCGACCATGACGCTCTCCGCGGGCTTGCATGAATGGAGAGATTCGATGGTCGGGCCGACCGAAGGCAGGTACAGCGGGCCGCTACACGGCGCGTACTGTACCGGCGAGGCGCCGGTACGCGCTGTGCTACCAGTGGTGTCCTATCGCAATGGAGTCAGCTGGCTCCCGAGTCGCTCCGAGGCAGCTTGCAGGATGGGCAGGCACCGGTCGAGCAATTCGCGTCGCGAAACCCGCGAGGCCTGGGTACTGACGTTCATCGCCGCCACCACTGTGCCGACGACATTGCGCACCGGCACCGCGATCGAGCGCAAGCCGATCTCCAGCTCCTGGTCATTCAAGGCGAACCCCTCGGCGCGCACCTGACTGATGATTTCCTCCAGCTTCTTGCGGGAGGTGACGGTGTGTTTGGTGTGCGAGACGAAATCGACCTTTGCCAACTCCGCGGTGACCTGATCCTCGCTCAATTGCGAGAGCAACACACGACCCAGCGCGGTGCAGTAGGCCGGTAGCCGGCTCCCCACCCCCAGTGTCACGGACATGATTCGCTTGGTGGCCGCACGGGCCACGTAAACGACGGCACCGTCGTCGAGCATGGCGACCGATGAGGCTTCGCCGAGCGTCTCGCTCATCTCCTCCAGCACCGGTTGCGCGGCGATGGGCATCGCAGCTGTCGAGAGATACGCGTAGCCGAGATTGAGGATTCTCGGCTGCAGAAAGTAGGTGCGTCCGTCAGTCGCCGCGTACCCCAGCTCGCGCAGGGTGTAGAGACAGCGCCGTACGACAGCGCGAGTGAGTCCCGTCGCGCGACTCACATCAGCGATGGTCAGGCGGCGATCGACACCCGCGAACGCCCGGATGACATGCAGCCCTCTTGCAAGGGAGGTCATGAAGTCCGGGTCGCCGCCACGGAAGAGGTTGTTTTCGGGGTCGGTGGCGCTCATCACTCGCTGAGCGATAAACGAACCAGAGGTTTTTGGGAATGGTTTTGAGTGCAACACAGCTGTATGCTAGTAAGGTAGGATGCCAGTGCGGTAATCGTACACGATGCCGGCGTCGGTGTCATCTTCAGGGCGAAGGAGCGGCATGGAACGCCGGCCTGTCCCAGGTGCCCGGGGAGCGCGGGGGTATCATTAGGAGACCCTGGTGTGCTCCCCAAGAAGGAGCGTGCCATCACCTGCGCTATCACCTGAGGATGAGCTGATGACCGAGGCCTTTATTTGCGACGCCGTGCGAACGCCGATTGGCCGCTATGGTGGCGCGCTCGCCGCCGTGCGTCCCGACGATCTGGCTGCACTGCCGATTGCGGCGCTGCTGCAACGAAACGCCTCCCTGGATCCCGGTTCGATTGACGAAGTGTTGCTGGGTTGCGCGAACCAGGCAGGGGAGGACAACCGAAACGTGGCCCGGATGGCCGCTCTGCTTGCGGGCCTGCCGGTGACGGTGCCCGGTGCGACCGTCAACCGCCTGTGCGGTTCGGGTCTCGATGCGGTGCTGATGGCTGCCCGGGCCATCAAAGCCGGCGAGGCCGGACTCATTGTGGCGGGCGGTGTCGAGTCCATGTCTCGCGCGCCCTTTGTGCTACCGAAGGCCGACTCGGCATTCAGCCGTAGCGCCGAGATCTTCGATACGACGATCGGGTGGCGCTTCATCAATCCCGCTCTGAAACAGAAGTACGGCACCGACTCGATGCCGGAGACCGGCGAAAACGTGGCCGCGGACTACAACGTTTCTCGTGCCGACCAGGATAAGTTTGCGCTACGCAGTCAGCAGCGCACCGCTGCGGCGTATGCCCGCGGCTTCTTCGATTCCGAGCTGATTCCTGTGGAAATTCCACAACGTAAGGGTAAACCGCTGGTCGTCTCGCGCGATGAGCATCCGCGCCCCGAGACCACCCTTGAACAGCTTACAAAGTTGCCGACGCCTTTCCGAGCCAACGGCTCCGTTACGGCGGGCAATGCGTCTGGTGTGAACGATGGCGCATGCGCTCTGATCATCGCGTCCGAAGCGGCGATAAAACGGTTTGGCTTGATTCCGCGCGCTCGCATCATTGCGGGTGCCACGGCAGGTGTTGAGCCTCGGATCATGGGCATAGGGCCTGTTCCTGCAACGCGCAAGGTGTTGGAGCGCGCCGGGCTCACCATCAAACTGCTGGATGTAATTGAGTTGAATGAGGCCTTCGCGTCGCAGTCGCTCGCAGTTCTGCGCGAGCTCGGCCTTCCCGACGACGCGGAGCACGTCAATGCCAACGGCGGCGCGATTGCGCTCGGGCATCCGTTGGGCATGAGCGGTGCACGCCTGGCGACCACGGCGACCTATCGGCTCATGGCCACCAAGGGCCGCTATGCGCTGTGCACCATGTGTATTGGAGTTGGCCAAGGTATTTCCCTGGTTATCGAGCGGGTGTAGGAGCTAAGTATGCAAGAGGTCAAGCTGCTCATTGGCGGCCGCGAAGCCGCGGCTGCCAGAGCTGCGACGTTCGATCGGCTGAATCCCATCTCCGGCGAAGTTGCTACGCGAGCATCAGCGGCTTGCGCTGCTGACGCCAAGGCCGCGGCCGACGCCGCAGCGGCGGCGTTTCCGAAGTGGGCGGCGTTGGGCCCGAGCGCGCGCCGGGCAGTTCTGAACAAGGCAGCAGACCTCCTCGAGGCGCGAGCGGCGCAGTTTGCGACCATCATGTCGACGGAAACGGGTGCCACCGCTGGTTGGGCACACTTCAACGTCCACCTTGCTGCCGGCATGCTGCGCGAAGCGGCGGCGATGACGACGCAGATCTCGGGTGAGGTGATCCCGTCCGATGTCCCAGGAAGCCTCGCCATGGGCATCAGGCAGCCAGCGGGAGTGGTGGTTGGGATCGCGCCCTGGAATGCACCGATCATTCTCGGTGTACGCGCTATCGCGACGCCGCTTGCCTGCGGTAACACAGTCATTCTGAAAGCCTCGGAAGTTTGTCCGGCAACACACCGGTTGATCGGTGCGATCCTGACGGAAGCCGGCTTGGACGACGGCGTCGTCAACGTGATCACCCATGATCCGAAGGATGCCGAGGCGGTGGCCGAAGCTCTCATCTCTCACCCTGCTGTGAAGCGCGTCAACTTCACAGGTTCCACTCGAGTTGGGAAGATCATTGCCGCGCTTTCGGCCAGATACCTCAAGCCGGTCGTGTTGGAGTTGGGCGGCAAGGCGCCACTGATCGTTCTCGACGACGCGGATATTGACGCCGCCGTCAACGCGGCTGTTTTTGGTGCTTTCGCAAATTCCGGGCAGATCTGTATGTCCACGGAACGTGTGATTGTCGACGAGAAGGTCGCCGACGAGTTCGCGGCAAAGTTGGCAAAGCGGGTAGCGGCGCTTCCCACTGGGGACCCTCGCAAGGGTGATTTCGTGCTGGGCTCGGTTGTCGGCAAACCGACTGTCGAGCGGGTGCTGAGACTGATGCAGGAGGCTACCGCCAAGGGCGCGAAGGTGCTCTGCGGTGGTGAGGCTGATGGAACGATCATGAGAGGGGTCGTCGTAGACAAGGTCACCCCCGACATGTCGTTGTTCCGCGAGGAGTCATTTGGTCCGCAAGTGTCCATCACCCGAGTGAAGTCGGCGGAGGAGGCCGTGAAACTCGCTAATGACACCGAATACGGTCTGTCGGCGGCGCTGTTCACTCGGGATATCGCACGAGGTATCGAGTTGGCAAAGCAGATCGAATCGGGGATCTGCCACATCAACGGCCCGACGGTGCACGATGAGGGGCAGATGCCATTCGGAGGCGTGAAGGCTTCTGGCTACGGCCGCTTCGGTGGCAAGGCTGGGGTGAACGAGTTCACCGAGCTGCGCTGGATCACGATTCAGACCGGGCCGCGGCACTACCCGTTCTAGCGGCGCGGGTCCGGCGGCGCCGGGTCGGCTACGCGGCCTGGCCCGCCCTTTTGTCGCCGTCTGCGAAACCGCTCATGCACGCGGGCTGGCGTTGCTGCCACAATGCGCGCCATGAAAATCGCAGTTCTTTTCGGCGGCACCAGCCAGGAGCGGGATGTCTCGATTGCCAGCGCGGCGCAGATCATTCCGGCGTTGCGGGGTCTCGGACACAAGGTGGTCGCGATCGATAGCGCGACGGGGCGGCTGAGCGCCGAGGCCGAGAAGAAAATGCTCACCAGCGGTATCGGTCCCGAGCCGCCGTCGACGACGTCACTGGCGAGTCTGCGGGAATCGGCCCTTGCGCTCACCGGCAACGCTTCCGATATCCGTGACGTCGATGTTGTCTTCCTTGCTTTGCATGGTGGTGCGGGCGAAGACGGCCGGGTGCAAGCGGTGCTCGATCTCGCCGGGATGGCTTACACCGGCAGCAATCACATCGCCAGCGCGGCTGCGATGGACAAGGATCTCTCCAAGCGTCTGTTCCGGGCTGCCGGTGTGCCGACGGCCGAGTGGTTGATGGCTCCAGTGCTGGCGCATGAGGTGGCGGATGCCGTCGGGTGGCCGGCGGTCGTGAAACCCAACAAGCAGGGCTCCACTGTTGGATTGACCATCGTGCGCGCGCCGCAAGCGCTTGCCGCCGCCGTGCAGCTGGCCGGGCGTTACGACGATGAGGTCATGATCGAGAAATTCATCCCGGGTCGCGAGCTCACCGTCGGCATTCTGGAGGGCGAGCCCTTGCCGGTCGGGGAGATCATTACCAAGGCCGGGATTTTCGACTACGAAGCCAAGTACACCAAGGGTGCCGCGCGCGAAGTCTTTCCCGCGGACCTGCCAGAAACGGTGGCGGCTGAATTGCAACGGCTTGCCGTGCGTGCGCACCACGCGCTCAAGCTCGGCGTATACAGCCGCATCGATTTTCGTATGGATCCACAAGGAAGCTTCTGGTGTCTGGAGGCGAATTCGCTGCCGGGTATGACGGCCGCGAGTCTGCTGCCCCAGGCGGCGCAGGCCGCCGGAATGGAGTTTCCGAAGCTCCTGGAGAGGATTTGTCGGGCGGCCTTGCTGACGAAGCGAGCGCGCTAGTCAGACATCTGACAGCGGCATCAGCAGCACCGGCACGCCCCCGTCCTGGGCGCATGCCGGGAAGTTTCCTTCATCCTTGGGATCCGTCGGCCGACCGCCAGGAGTTACCGTATCGGCGGCGGATGACATTGTGATGACGAGGATTTTCTAGGCCGCTCCTCCCCGTATGTGGGACTTTCTGTTCCAGTTCCGCGAGCGTCCGCGGGCAGGGTGACTCAGAACCTGCGACTTTTGGCGCATTATCCCAACCTTACACTCAACGCCGCGCTCCAACCTACGGATTTTTCAGGTAATTCGAGTTGGCCTGTAGGCCAACTGGCAAGTTTCGTTCACACTGGGTGACACTGACTTAGCCGGACTATCGACTACAAGGACTGTGTGTCGTGAGGCCGTTTGACGTTGCTACAGCCTGCCTGCAAGCAGGGGGAAACTATCGTGTGCAGGCGGTGGATCCGCCGACCACTATGGATATCCTGCGTGCGCACGGTTATGTGATTCTCCAGGACCTGGTCGATCTTGCGACCATCGATACGGTATGCCGCGAGCTCGAGCCGTGGTTTGCCGCTACCCCGTACTGCCATGGAGACTTCTACGGCTGGAACACGACACGGCTGGGCGCTGTGCTGGTGAAATCGCGGGCCGCGCAGGCTCTGATGGCACACGAGCTCATTCTGTCCATCATGGAGGAGGTGTTGGGACCGCACTGCGACTGGTATCAACTCAATCTCTCGCAGGCCGTGCGCCTGCATCCCGGGGAACGGCAGCAAGTTCCGCATCGCGACGAAGAGATTTGGCCGTGTGCGAAGAACGGTGTCGAGTACCTGGTGACCGTGATGTGGACGTTGAGCGAGTTCACCGAGGAGAACGGTGCGACTTGCATCTGGCCGCGCAGTCAGTTCAACATTCTCGATCGCAACATCGACTTCGGGAGTCGGGTGGTGGCTGCGGCACCGCGCGGCTCGGCGATCGTTTATCTTGGGTCGGTGACCCATTGCGCTGGCGCGAACCGCAGTCGCAAGCCGCGTACTGGTTTGATTTTCAGTTACTGTCTGGGGTGGTTGAAGCAATACGAAAATGCCTATCTGAGCTATCCACCGGAAGTCGCGCGGGAATTTCCGCGGCGTGTCCGCGATCTGCTTGGCTATCGTATCCACCGTCCGAATCTCGGCGGCTACGAAGGACAGGATCCGGCGGTGTTGTTTACCGGGCGCTCGCATACACTGGCAGCGACCGATACGATTTCGGCAGCAGCCGCAGCGGAGCTGCGGGACTTTTATCAGCAAACTTAACAGATGAGACGGAGCCAAGGATGACTCGTCCAAAAAAGCAGCATCGCCCCGGTGGCATCCACTATGTCGTGCTGTTCGGGAACGGCGGACAGGCGATTTTTCAGGATGATGCGGACCGGCAGAATTTTCTCGATCTATTGCGGGTGGCGCAAGCCCGTTGCAACTCGGAGATCTTTGCGTTCTGTCTCGACACTCGCGCCGCGCGTCTGGTGGTGAGAGTGTCGGACGTTCCCGTGGGTCGCCTCGTGCAGCGCGTGGCTACGCAATACTCGCGTAACAATCACGCGAAATACGCGACCGCGGGATATCTCTTCCAACATCCCTATCGCGCCTATCTGCTCGAGGGTACGGCCCACCTGCTGGATATCGTGCGACACGTGCATCTCGCGCCTCAGGAGCTGGGAGTGACACAGGACCTCGAAGGGTACCGGTGGTGTAGTCACCGGGCTTATCTGGGGCTCGAGCAGCTGGAGTGGTTGAGCCTGCGGGTCGTGCGCGAATTACTGGCACAGGCTGAGGGTGCAACTGCAGTGGATCCAAACGACAACGAGGCGGCGATCCAACTATATCGACGCTTCATGGGCGCTGTGCCTGCGAACGCTGCGCCCGCGAGCGCTGCGTCCGACAGCGAGGAGGGCGGCCCGAGCGCGAGCCCCGAGGATACTCCGCCACGCTGTCAGTCCCCCTCGGATGATCAGTTCTTCAGTTGGCTACGCCGACACGCCGGCAAGGCGCCGGCGACCGTCACCGTAGATCAGGTCATCCAGGCTGTTGCCAAGAAGATGGGTGTGGATCGCAAGCGACTGCTCTCCACCTCCCGTGAGCGCCGTCTGACCCTGACCCGCGCACTCATCGGATGGCATGTCACCAAGAATCAGATCGCCACCCTGACCGAGGTGTCACGGCAGTTGGGACGCGATCCCTCCAGTGTGTACACCGCTTATGCGCGCTACCGCGCCTGGCGGCCGCAGCTATTCAGGGACTCGCTGGCGACTATCCTGCAGTACCTGGAAACTGATGACTCGCAGCGGGACGCTTCGACGGTGAAGAAACACTGAGGCCTTGCGGCACCTCTGCCGCTTGTGGGCGCGCGACGCAAGCCGAATTTCGCGCAGTAGAGGTGCCCTTTTGCCAGGGCGGCGCGCGCTCGTACGCCAGGCGCCACTATTACGTGCACGCCGCTACAGGCTACTGTTCAATCGCCGTTTGACCTGGACCAGGGCGCCTTTATGTTCTGTCAGTTTCGTCAGGGCTCCATTGACATTGATGGTCCCTGACGCGACTGTGGCAGAGCCACCGGCCGTCGCCGCACTGTCCTTCAGGAGCGAAACGATCGCGCCGGTGGTCAAGCGGGCATCCGACGATGACATCAGAAGCGCAACAATGCCCGTGAGCTCTGCTGCGGCCACGGAGGTTCCCGATTCGAAGTCGTATTGCCCGTCGGGCCGGAGGGTGAGGATGTGGTTGGCCGGTACAGAGAAGGCATCCGCCCGCACCGTTTGTTGTTCGCCCTGGGCCGCGATGACCCCGGCAATACTGGTGGGAAACGCATCCGCCGGGTGAGCGGCCGCGCCCACGAAAACAACGCCGCGTTTGATGGCTACCTCCACGAGCGAGGTCAACAGCGGATCAGCGGGACCGGCGATGCTCATGTTGATGAGCGCAATGCCGGAGTCGAGCGCGGCGGCTAAGGCCTTCGCCAGCGTGAAGGTGTTGCACACGGCGGCGTCGTTGTCAGGTTGTAGCTGCCAGCAGGCTTCGAATACTTCAATCTGCGCCTGCGGAGCGATGCCGACGATACCGATGTGATTGTTGGCCACGGCGGCAATGAGGCCTGCCATTGCCGTGCCATGCCGATAGGCCGCCGCGGACGTCGCCTTGTCTTTGGCGAATGCCCTGTCTTCGACAAACGATTTCGTGCGGACGATGCGGCCGCGAAGGTCCGGATGGCGAGTGTCCACACCCGTATCGATCAGGCCGATGCGAACTCCCACTCCTTGGGTCGTCTCGTGAGCCGCAGCGATGCCGAGCGCCGTCAGATTCGTCTGCAGGTCATAGAGGGGGTCGTTGTAGGGGGTGCCGGTCGTTGTCGTTGCCAGTGAGGTTGTCGTCGATTTCGTGTCCGTCAGCGTGTGGAACTCCGACAGGGGTTCCGCAAGGGCTACGGTGGAATCCTTCGAGAGCTCCGCCAGCACGCTTGCCACACTACGGCTGTCCAGGATCTCGTAGACCACGCAATGAATGGCCAGTGAGCGGATCGGCCAGTTCGCGATCTCGTGGAGCGAGTATTTGGTGGCAACCCGCTTCGCCTGGGTGTGCGCGCTTTGCGCAAGCAAATAGCCGTCACCCGTATAGCGTCTGCCGGTGCTGCCGGCAGGCCCAGGTGATTGCCGCGGCGCATTGGCGAATGTAACCACCACGCGCGGATGGGCGCTGCTCGCGGTGGCCGGAGTTGGGTCGGCCGCCTGGCAGCGTTGCGAGCCCGCGCCGACAGCGATCAGGCTCAGGAAACAGGCGTGCACAAAGGCGCGCATCACGGTCCTCGCGGGGGTACCTGTACGTCGCCGGAGCCGTCATCACCCCGGACGGGCTCAACCCAACGTACACGCGGGTCGGTCCGCAAGCGCGTAGACAACATGCGCAACTCGCGGTTCATGACGTCTGCAGAGCGCGTGCTGCTCTGGCCCGTGGAGCTGGGCGTAATGCCAAAAATACCTGTGCTGTCGGGTCCCTCGATCACACGGGCGCCTGTCGAGCGCAGCACTTCCTCGGCCTCGCCAATCGTGACCTGCCGGTCGAAGGCGATGTGCAGGACGTTCGCGGGAGTGACAACCGTGTCGGTGTGGGTTTTGTAAAGAGTCTGTGACTGGTGATAGACCGAGGTCACGACTCCGGCAAACCCTACCATGAGCACGAAGCTGGCCGCCCAGGCCAGCCCCGGCGGGCGCCACAGAGAATGATGAAGCGGGTCACCGTCAGTTCGCGAGCGGCGGCCGGTTGGAGTAACAGCGACTACTTTGTTGCGCTCGGGCGCTTTGCGCGGCAGCGGCGCCGTGCTGTCGATGCGTTCCAGCAACTTGCGGAAAGACGGGCCGGGAGCATAGGTCACCCGCTCCGGGGCCGTGAGTGTGTTGCAGAGCAGGCGCTGGAGCGTGAGCTCTTCGCGACACGCGCCACAATCCCGCACGTGCGGTTCGATCTTGTCGCGCTCCGCTTGGGAAATTCGCCCGCTCGCCAGCCATGGCAAGGCCAGCCAGGCCTCTTCGTGACTTGAGCAATTGCCGGTCGCAATCATGTCTTACCCTTTGTCTCCTGAGCTGTGCGGCGGGTGTTCTCCATGGGAGCACTGCCTCCCAGCGCCGGAAGCAACTTCTGCAGCTTCGCGCGCGCGTGGAATAACCTCGTCTTCACCGTGTTCACAGGACAGCTCATGATCGTCGAAATTTCCTCACATGAATAACCGAGCTCGTAGCAGAGTTCCACGGCAAGCCTTTGCTCGACCGGGAGTTGTACGAGAGCGTGCACGAGCCAGTCGCGCAGTTCCTCGGACCGTAGTGATTCGTCGCTGGTAAGTGGAGGAGGCGGTGCCTCCGGGTTCTCCATTGCCAGGATGCGCGACGAGGATCGGAACGCGTTTCTCGCTTTTCGATACGCAATGCCCAGAATCCAGGTCGAGGGCTGCGAATCGCCGCGGAAGTCCGCCGCCTTGCGCCAGACTATGTAAAAGGTGTCGTTGATGACCTCTTCTGCCACGTCATAGCGTTTCGTCAGTCGGGTCAGGAAACGTGCCAGGCGCCGATGGTAGAGGCCATACAGCTCCTCGAAGGCTTTCCGATCGCCCTTGGCGATGCGTGCGATCAGCTCGACTTCTCGGGCTGCTGAGGCGCCGTGACGGTAATTCGGTTCGGGGGCGGTGTACTGCGTGCCTTTCATTCCGGTTTCCTTTCCAGGTAAGTGTCGCAGGAGCGCGCCACGGTTCAGGGACGAGTCCAAGCTCAAAAACGCCAGCTCAAAGTACCCGCAAAACGCTTATTGGCGATGGGATACGGGAACAGCTTCTCCGCCTGCGCCCGCTGGGTAAGAAAATAGCCCACGTCGATGCGCCAGTTGTGCCATTCATACGCCAGGCCTACGTTCCCGTACGCGTACCCCAAGGTGGGGCGCCGGACGGCGGGTGACTCGTAGACGACAATGGGTAAATTGGAGCCGGTAAACAGAAAGTACCCCACGCCCCCGGTCAGGAATAGGCCTTTCCCCACCAGCCACTGCCCTGAGGTATCGGCGGTGTAGGCGGGGAACCGGCCGGTGCGGATGTCGCCCTGCTCCCAGTAGCGCAGCATGTTGGGCGCGGCCGAGAGCGAGAGTGTCCAGCGGTCGAGGTAGGAGACGGAGACTGTCAGCTGCTGGTAATCGCTCGAGTAGTACTGGTTGTTGCCGATGTACGAATAGTTGGTCGCGGTAATGCTCGTATTCCAGGCACTGCTCAGATTGAAGCGTTGCCCGATGTATTCCTGCAAATCAAAGTTTGCGTAAGGCTGATACCGGTGATCGAGTGTTGAGGCCCACACACCGACGAACGTGCCGCCCTGCGTGCTGGCATGCAGGTCGAGTTGCACTGCGGCGCGGTCGTACGTTTCGGAGTAGCCCCGATTGATGTAGTTCGTTGTAGCTGCTACATCGCCACCAACGGTAACGGCATGGGCGAGTTGCACGGGAACGGAGCCGAGCGCAACCCACGCGCATAGCAATCCAGCTCTCGATGTAGTGACTCGGCGCGACTGGATCACTAGACCCTCGGGTGGCTACTGCGTTTTTCAACGTCTTGCGGTAATTGTCGGAATTGTAAGGCCAATTGGCTTCGGACTGTGTTCCTGGCGCGGATTAGCAACAACGATGCCCCGAGGGCTACAGCCCTTAGTCGCATTCGCTAACTTAGTGACTTAAGACCGGGCGAACGGGCTGGTAGTCACCGAGGTTGACGCGTTGGGGTACCGAACCTGCCGAAACCGCAATCGCCCGGGTGCGGTTTGCGTTCCTAGATAGCATTGGAACCCGGCAGGTTCATAGACGGGGATGGTTGCGGGGGTGGGGGCCGTTTCAGCCCGCGCTGCGGCACCCCCGGCTGGCGCACCCCAGGCTGCGGTGCCCCCTTCGAATTCGCACAAACCGAGAGCTTCGCCTGAATCGCTACGCAGGACATAGATCAGCAATCGGGAGGATCGCAACAACTCACCGAGCTTCTCCCTGGCCATCCGCAGGCGTTGATCCCAACCCAGAGGGGTGCCGACGCGCGTGTAGAGAGCCAGATAGTCCTCCACCGCCAGGCGTTCGAGGGCAATCCGCTCGAGGCCGTCCGTCCTGGGAGTCGGATTCGGCGCTCGTGTGAGTTGAAAATAGTGAACCCGGTAGCTGAGGCATGGGCCGGGTTAGTCAATCGGAATACCTGCTGTTGCGCAAGGGTGGGTTCGGCCGCGCGCCAATGCTGTAAAATCCTGCCGCAAATGCCAACCGCCCGAATATTGTTGACCCGTCGCTGGCCTGGCGAGGTGGAGCACTACCTCTGCGAACGCTATGACCTCACGGTCAACGAGCAAGATACGCCGCTCGATGCCGATGCTCTAAAGGCGGCTCTGGCTTCACACGATGCCGTTTGTCCCACCGTAAGTGACAAACTCACCGCCGAGGTCCTCGCCGCTGGTGCCGGTAAGGTGAAAGTACTCGGCAACTATGGTGTGGGTGTCAGTCACATCGATTTGCAAGCCTGCCGGCGCCTGGGAATCGTCGTGACCAACACGCCGGATGTGCTCACGGACGCGACCGCCGAGGCGGCGATCCTCCTGATGCTGATGGCGGCACGCCGTGCCGGTGAAGGAGAGCGTCAGGTCCGGTCCAACAAGTGGGACGGTTGGGGGCCCACGCGGATGATCGGCGCGGGGGTTACCGGCAAAACTCTCGGGCTGGTGGGTTTCGGCCGTATCGGACAGGCGACCGCGCAGAAAGCGCATCACGGCTTCGGTATGCGCATTCTGTATTACTCGCGCAAGCGCGCTTGCGCCGCAATCGAGGCGCGGACCGCGGCGCAACATTGCGCTTCGCTCGATGATCTGTTGGAAAATTCAGACTTCGTGTCGCTGCACTGCCCCGGCGGGGAACAGACGCGTCATCTGTTGGACGCGACGCGACTGGACCGGATGAAGCGATCCGCCTTCCTCATCAATACCGCCCGGGGCGAAGTGGTCGATGAGGTTGCGCTGGCCGATGCGTTGCGCAATCGCGTCATTGCCGGCGCGGGCCTCGACGTTTACGAGCACGAGCCGTGTGTGCCACGAGCTTTCCTCGACCTCGAGAATGTAGTTCTCCTGCCGCACCTGGGAAGTGCAACTCTGGAGACCCGAGTTGCCATGGGGATGCGGGTCGCCGAGAATCTCGAGCGATTCTTTGCCGGACTGGAGCCTGAGGATCGCGTGGCGTAGAGCCAGCCAGGCTCTTCGGAACCCTACTCGTTCTCGGGCGTCACAATAGGTCTGAAGAACCTCTGACGCCCGTTGCCGGGCAGGAGCGCGTGGAATGGTGTCCATAGCAGTCCCGATTGTGTCTGATCCCGCCGCATGGACTGCTGCCACGTTCAAGAGTCCGTCCGATTACACTATTACATTCTCCGACTCTGACCGGGAAGAACTGCTGAGCGCGGCGCGCCGCATTCAGCGCCAAGGGCGTCTGGTACCGCCCACCAAGCTGATCAGCTCCGATTTCGCTTTGCACGAGTTAGGAGAGCGCTTGCGCCGCGCCTTCATGCAGGTGCGCTCTGGCTGCGGCTTTGTGGTGCTCCAGGGTCTGCCCCGCGCCGGTGTGAGCTTCGACCAGTTCGCGGCCATGGTTTGGGGTATCAATGCTCACTTCGGGTTCCCGCTCTCTCAGAACTCCCGGGGCGAGTTGCTAACCGATGCTGTCGATGCACTCGAGCTGGGGTTGCATACGGATGTGACAGCTATGTTGTCCCTCTCCTGCTGGAACGTCCCTGACTCGGGTGGAGAAACCGCGTTGGCAAGTGGAGTCACGATCCACAACGAGATCGTCAGAAGAGCACCACATCTGCTGCAGGTCCTGTACCGCGGGTTTCACTACCATCGCCGCGGTGAGCAGGGAGCTCACCAGGAGCCGGTAACTCCCTTCCGTATTCCCGTCTTCGCGGTCCGTAACGGAAAAATCAGCGTTCGATGGGCGCGTGCCGGCTTCATCGCTGGTCATCATGAGCTGGGAATGACATTCTCGGACGAAGAGCTGCGGGCAATCGAGCTGTTCGATGAAATTGGGCGCGAGTCAGGCAATAGTGTTGCCTTTCAGCTCATGCCCGGTGATATGGTTGTCATGAACAACTACGTGGTGATGCACGCACGCAGAATGTTCCAGGATTCCGCCGGATCGGAGCGTAAACGGCGTCTCCTGCGTGTATGGCTCGATGCAAGGAGTTTTCGCTCCGTTCCGCAAGAGTTCAACCAGATGGGTGCACAGAACGGTATTCCCTATCGGGAAGGTCGTGCGTGCAGCACGTCGCACTGATTCAGGAGTTTGTATGAGCGCGCAGGTTTCCCCCACACGATCCGAGCCGCTGGCGTTGGTTGGCAGTTTTCTCGCCCGTACGCACTCGCTCTTCATTGATGGGAAGTTTGTTCCCGCCCAATCGGGCGAAATCTTCGATGTCATCAACCCGGCAACGGGCGAGGTGTTCGCCAAGGCTGCCGCCGGCGGTGCCGCCGATATCGATCTTGCCGTGAAGGCCGCCCGGCGTGCGTTTGACAGCGGCCCGTGGTCCACCATGAATCCGCCAGCGCGCCGTAACCTCATGTGGAAGCTGGCCGACGCTCTCGAGGCGAATGCTCAACAGATCGCCACCCTCGAAAGCCTCGACAACGGAATGCCACTCATCATGGCCCGGGGCATGGTCGCCCAAGCCGCCGAATGCCTGCGCTACAACGCAGGCTGGGCGGGCAAGGTCAACGGCGAGACACCTACCATTTCCGCGCCGAATCACCATGTTTACACCCTGCGCGAGCCTGTTGGAGTGGTGGGCGCCATCACCCCCTGGAACGTGCCGCTCATCATGGAAGTGGCGAAGGTTGCCCCGGCGCTGGCGGCTGGATGCTGCGTCGTTCTCAAGCCCGCCGAATTGACGCCGCTGACGGCAATCCGTCTCGGCGAGCTGGTCGCGGAGGTTGGTTTCCCGCCCGGGGTGGTCAATGTTGTAACGGGCTTCGGCGATCCTGCCGGAAAAGCCCTGGTACTGCACTCCGGGGTCGACAAAGTGTCCTTCACCGGCTCCACGGTGGTGGGCAAGTCGATTGTGGCCGCCGCCGCCGGCAATTTGAAACGCGTGGCGCTCGAGCTCGGTGGCAAGTCGCCCGTCATCATTTTTCCCGATGCGGATCTGGAACGCGCCAGCGCGGGTGCCGCCGAAGGGATTTTTCGTAACGCGGGGCAAGTCTGCGTGGCCGGCTCACGGCTGTATGTCCACAAGAAGGTATTCGATCAGGTCGTCGGCGGGATCGTCGAGCGGGCCAGGACGTTGAAAGTTGGGCCCGGGATGCAGCTGGACACCCAGATGGGGCCGCTGGTTTCACAGAAGCAGCTCGATCGCGTCTCCGGATACGTGCAGTCCGGTACGGAGCAGGGTGCCGAGGTGGTCATCGGCGGCAAGCGCCTCGAGGGTAGTAAGGGCTACTTCATGCAACCGACGGTGCTTGCGCAGACCACCCGCGACATGCGTGTGGTGCAGGAAGAGATTTTCGGCCCCGTCGTGTGTGCGATGCCCATCGATGATGAGGATCTCGACCGTATCGTGCGTGTCGCGAATGACACCGAATACGGACTGTCATCCAGCATTTGGACGCGCGACATCAGCCTTGCGCACAAGCTGGCGCGCCGCATCAAGGCGGGCACGGTGCGCGTCAACGGCGGAGTCGGCATCGACTATGCTATGCCATTCGGAGGATATAAGCAGTCAGGTTGGGGCAGGGAGTATGCCCGTGAGGGAGTCGAGGCGTATACGGAGGTAAAGACAGTTTCAGTGGCGTTATAAGGTGAGCGTTATGGCAGTCATGCCCTTCGAAGTCGTCAGCCAACACCGTTGCTTCAACGGTACAGTGGGCTTTTATAAGCACGAAGCTGCGAGCACTTCCTGCTCCATGAAATTCTCGGTGTTTACGCCACCGCAGGCGCAGTCCGGCAAGGTGCCGGTGCTGTACTACCTGGCGGGCCTGACCTGCACCGAAGAGACCTTCATGATCAAGGCGGGTGCGCAGCGGGTCGCCGCGGAGCTCGGGATCATGCTGGTGGCGCCCGATACGAGCCCCAGAGGCGTCAAACTCCCAGGCGACAGCGATTCCTGGGACTTTGGCGTCGGTGCCGGTTTTTACCTCGATGCCACGGTCGAGCCCTGGTCGCGTCACTACCGCATGTATACGTATGTCACACAGGAGCTTCGCGCGCTCATCGAGGGGCAATTCCCCGCGGATCCGGCGCGCACCGGGATTTTCGGACATTCCATGGGTGGGCACGGCGCGCTGACCATCGCGCTTCGCAATCCTGAGCGCTATCGATCGGTTTCCGCGTTCGCGCCGATCGCCGCCCCAAAACAGTGTCCCTGGGGACAGAAGGCGTTTTCGGGTTACCTGGGTCCGGATCGCGGGCAGTGGGCCAACTATGACGCCACCGAGCTGGTGGCCGGTATCAAGGACGCCGCGCACCGGCCGCCGATTCTGATCGACCAGGGCTTGTCAGATCAGTTCCTGCAGACGCAGTTGCACCCGCACCTGTTCGAGGAAGCATGCAAGAAAGCGGGTTACCCGTTGCAACTTCGCCGCCACGAAGGTTATGACCATGGGTACTACTTCATGTCCACCTTCATGGAGGACCACCTGGTCCACCATGCGAAGTTCTTGAGACATATGTAGCGAAGGTCATATGCAGCCGGCGTCATATACGTCGGGCGGATACCTTGCATTAGCATGGTGCTTGGTAGTCCCCACCCGGTGCGCCCTCAACGTGACGCCTACATTGCCTCCCGCTCATGCCGACGCTGTCTGCCGTATCGTGGCGGACCTCAAAGGTCGTCCTGGCCCGCTCCTCGAAGTGCTCCATGGCATCCAGGCGGCGCTGGGCTATGTTCCTGAGGGCGCGGTTGTGCTGGTTGCTCAAGGTTTGAATATGTCCCGCGCCGAGGTTCACGGCGTGGTGACTTTCTATCACTACTTTCGCCGCACTCCTCCGGGGAAGCATGTCGTGAGCCTGTGCCGGGCCGAGTCGTGTCAGGCGGTGGGCGCGCAGGAGTTGGCGGAGCACGCCAAGCGCCGCCTCGGCGTTGATTTCCACGAGACCACCGACGATGGGGAGTTTTCGCTCGAGCCGATCTACTGTCTTGGCAACTGCGCGTGCTCTCCGGCGGCAATGGTTGACGGTCGACTCTACGGCCGTCTCACGCCAGAGCGTTTTGACGCCATGCTCGTGCAGGAACAGGGGCGCGACAAATGACGGTAACGGTTTATGTCCCCTGCGACGCGAGTGCTCTTTCGCTGGGTGCCGATGACGTGGCGGACGCGATTGCAAAGGAAGCCTCCGGGCGTGGCATCTCTTTGCACCTGGTGCGCAACGGCTCACGTGGTGCCTTTGCGCTCGAGCCCCTCGTTGAGGTGGTCACCCCAAGGGGTCGGATTGCGTACGGTCCGGTAAAGGTCGCGGATGTTCCGGGCTTGTTCGCCGCGGACTTCCTCAATGGTGGCCAACATTCGCTCGCGCTGGGGCTCACGGATCAGATCCCGTGGTTTGCAAGCCAACAGCGCCTCACTTTCGTGCGTGTCGGCATCGTCGATCCGGCGAGCGTGGCTGACTATGTCGCAAACGGCGGCTACCAGGGTTTGCGCCGTGCCGTGGCAATGACGCAGCAGGAGATCGTGCAGGCGGTGTTGGATTCGGGCCTGCGGGGTCCCGGCGGTGCCGCCTTCCCGACCGGTATCAAATGGAAAACGGTTCTCGATCAGCCCGCTGCATGCAAATACGTCACCTGCAATGCCGATGAAGGCGACTCCGGTACTTTCTCGGACCGTATGTTGATGGAGGGCGATCCGCTCGCGCTCATTGAAGGTATGACCATTGCCGGTATCGCGGTCGGTGCTACGCAGGGTTACATCTACCTGCGCGCCGAGTATCCGCACGCCCACCGGGCTTTGAACACTGCTCTCGCCGCTGCCTATCAGGCGGGCTATCTCGGCAGTGATGTCATGGGTAGCGGCAAGCGTTTCGACCTTGAAGTCAGGCTCGGCGCCGGCGCCTATATCTGCGGCGAAGAGACCTCGATGCTCGAGAGTCTGGAAGGCAAGCGCGGTGAGATCCGCGTCCGTCCGCCGTTGCCGGCGATCAAAGGATTGTTCGGACAGCCGACGATTGTCAACAACGTCATGACATTGGCGACGGTGCCGGTGATCCTGCAGCAGGGCGCGGAGTTCTACAAGAACTACGGCATGGGTAAGTCGCGCGGCACGTTGCCGCTGCAGCTTGCTGGAAACATCAAGCGCGGCGGCCTCGTCGAGCGCGCATTTGGAGTCACCCTGCGCGAGTTGTTGTACGACTACGGTGGCGGTACCGCCTCGGGTCGTCCGATCCGCGCGGTGCAGGTGGGCGGTCCCCTGGGGGCCTACATTCCTGCGTCGCAGTTCGATGTTGCCATCGATTACGAGGCGCTCGCCGGAATCGGCGCTTTGTTGGGTCACGGCGGCATCGTGGTATTCGACGACACGGTCGACATGGCGCGCATGGCGCGCTATGCGCTCGAGTTCTGCGCGGTCGAGTCTTGCGGCAAGTGTACGCCGTGCCGTATCGGCTCGACCCGCGGTGTTGAAGTGATCGACAGGATCCTGGGCGGAGTGGCAAGCGAGCGCAACCTGCAACAGCTGGAAGAGTTGTGTGAGGTCATGTTGCAGGGGTCGTTGTGCGGCCTGGGCGGCATGACGCCGTTTCCGGTGACCAGCGCGCTCAAACACTTCAGGGAAGACTTCCGCGCCCGAACGCGGCATTGAGTCCTGGCGCGGGCGAGTAACGGAGACCGACATGTTTGCAATCGACTATGAAGATCTTGGCACTCCGGAGCCGGCAGCAGGCGCTAATGGCGCGAGCCCCGCGCCGGTCACAATCGACATCGACGGTAAGCCGATAACTGTTCCGGACGGCACTTCCGTCATGCGGGCCGCCGCGCTCGCGGGCGTCAAAGTCCCGAAGCTGTGCGCGACCGATACGTTGAAGGCATTCGGCTCCTGCCGCCTGTGCCTGGTGGAAATCGAGGGGCGCAAAGGCTATCCCGCCTCGTGCACCACCACCGTCGCGCCCGGAATGAAAGTCCGGACCCAGTCGGAGAAGCTCACCAGCCTGCGCAAGGGCGTGTTGGATCTATATATCTCCGATCATCCGCTGGAGTGCGTCAGCTGTCCCGCGAACGGCCACTGCGAGTTGCAGGATATGGCCGATGCGGTCGGGATCGAGGAGACTTCCTACGGCCTCAAGGGCGAGATCGAGATGCATCGCCCGCGGCCGTTGGACGAAAGTACACCGTATTTTTCCTTCAACCCCGAGCTGTGCATCGTCTGCTCGCGCTGCGTGCGCGCCTGCGATGAAGTGCAGGGGACTTTCGCGCTGACGATTCAGGGGCGTGGTTTCGAGTCGAAAGTATCCGCCAGCCAGAATGAGCCGTTCCTCGATTCCGAGTGCGTCTCCTGCGGTGCGTGCGTCGAATCCTGTCCGACCGCGGCACTGACCGAGAAGTCGATTATCAGCCTGGGCCAGCCCGACCGTGTAGTGACGACCACCTGCGCTTACTGCGGTGTCGGCTGCAGCTTCAAGGCCGAAGTCAAAGGCGAAGGCGTCGAGTCGGAAGTGGTGCGCATGGCGCCCAACAGGGACGGTCACGCGAACCATGGCCATGCGTGTGTGAAGGGTCGGTTTGCATTCGGGTACGCGACTCACTCCGACCGGGTTACCAGGCCGATGATCCGCAAGAAGATCACCGACCAGTGGCAGGAAGTGTCGTGGGAAGTTGCAATCAACTACGCCGCGAGTGAGATCCGTCGCATCCAGGCGCGCTATGGCCGTGAGTCCGTCGGCGGCGTCACTTCCTCACGCTGCACGAACGAGGAGACGTTCCTCGTGCAGAAGCTCATTCGTGCAGGTTTCGGCACGAACAATGTCGATACCTGTGCCCGTGTCTGCCATTCCCCGACAGGCTACGGCCTGAAGAACACGATCGGCGAATCCGCCGGCACGCAGACATTCGATTCCGTCACCAAGGCGGATGTCATCATGGTGATCGGCGCCAACCCGACCGACGGACATCCGGTGTTCGGGTCGCAGATGAAGCGCCGCTTGCGTCAGGGCGCGAAATTGATCGTCATCGATCCGCGCGTCACCGACCTCGTGCATTCGCCACATATCCATGCGGACTATCATCTGCAGCTCACGCCGGGCACCAACGTCGCGATGTTGAATTCGTTGGCTCACGTGGTGGTTACTGAAGGGCTGGCGAAGGACGACTACGCATTGGCGCGTTGCGAGCCCGAGTCCTACGCGAAATGGCGGGCATTCGTGTCAAAGCCGGAAAACTCACCGGAGGCACTCGAAGCTGTCACGGGCGTTGCGGCGGAGCTGGTCCGTGGCGCCGCCCGTCTGTATGCAAGCGGTGGTAATGGGGCCATTTACTACGGTCTGGGCGTGACGGAGCACAGCCAGGGCACCACCACGGTCATGGCGATCGCCAATCTTGCGATGGCCACGGGCAACCTGGGTCGCGAAGGCGTGGGCGTCAATCCGCTGCGCGGGCAGAACAATGTCCAGGGATCTTGCGACATGGGCTCGTTCCCGCACGAGTTCAGCGCCTATCGTCACGTGTCGGACTCGAGCGTGCGCAAGCTGTTTGAAGACGCCTGGGGTGTGACGCTGCAGTCGGAGCCAGGTCTGCGCATTCCCAACATGTTCGAGGCCGCGCTCGATGGCACCTTCAAGGCCATGTACATCCAGGGCGAGGACCCGGTGCAGTCCGATCCCAACACGCACCACGTCAGCAAGGCCATGGAAGCCATGGAGTGCGTGATTGTGCAGGATCTGTTCTTGAATGAGACGGCCCGCTTCGCTCACGTATTCCTGCCCGGCTCGTCCTTCCTCGAGAAGGATGGCACGTTCACCAACGCCGAGCGCCGTGTCTCGCGCGTTCGCAAGATCATGCCGCCCCGCGGGGGCTACGAGGACTGGCAGGTCACCATGCTGCTGTCGAACGCTCTCGGCTATCCGATGAGCTATACGCATCCGTCACAGATCATGGACGAGATCGCGCGTCTCACGCCGACTTTCACAGGGATCAGCTACGAGAAGCTCGATCGCATGGGCAGCATTCAGTGGCCTTGTAACGATGCGGCGCCGCAAGGCACTCCGACCATGCACGTCCACCAGTTCGTGCGCGGCAAGGGCAAGTTCTTCTCGACCGAGTATGTGCCGACGAGCGAGCGCTCCACGAGTCGCTTCCCGCTCATCCTCACCACCGGCCGTATCCTGAGTCAGTACAACGTCGGCGCGCAAACGCGGCGGACGCAGAACACGGTGTGGCATGCAGAAGACCTGCTCGACATTCATCCGCACGATGCCGAAGTTCGTGGCATCAGCGACGGCGATTGGGTGGGCTTGACCAGCCGCGCCGGTGAGACCGTGTTACGCGCCAGGGTCACGGAGAAAATCGCACCGGGTGTGGTATACACCACCTTCCACTTCCCGGAGACCAACGCCAACGTGGTGACCACCGAGAATTCCGACTGGGCGACCAACTGTCCGGAATACAAGGTCACCGCTGTCGAAGTCGTGTTCGTCAATCAGAAAGACGCATGGCAGAAGAGGGCTCAGGAGGAGCGCTCGATGCCCAGGCAGCAGCGTCGCCTCAAGCGGGATACGGCGCCGGCATAACGGCGCCACATTCCGGAAAATAGCGGTCATGGCCGCGATCGACCCACCAAAATCAGTCAGCTCCGAGGTCAGTGTCGATCGCTGGTCGCAAGGTACGACGACGCATACAACCGACCAGGTTGCGGAGGAGTATCCGGTCGCGCTCGTCTATCACAACGTGCCGCACGTCGTGATGTTGGCGACACCGGCGAACCTCGAGGACTTTGCATACGGCTTTACGCTGAGTGAGGCGTTGGTCGGGCGAGCCGAGGAGATCCGGGAGGTGAACGTCACCTTCGGAGCCGACGCGGTGGATGTGCGCGTTACGGTTGCCTGGGAGCGGTTTACCGAGCTGTTGCATCGCAGGCGCAATTTGACGGGTAGAACCGGCTGCGGCCTCTGCGGGGCCGAGACTGCCGAGGACGCCATACGCGAGCTGGGGCAGGTGGGTCCGGGAACCCCGACGACCACCGCGGACCTGCACGCCGCCATCGAGCAATTAGGCAGCCTGCAACCCATCAACGCGCGCACCGGAAGTGTTCATGCCGCGGCCTGGGTCATTCCGGGCAAGGGCATCCAGTTCGTTCGCGAGGATGTGGGTCGCCACAACGCGCTCGACAAAGCGATCGGCGCGTTGGTGAGAGGGAATGGGGATATGAGCGCCGGGTACATGCTGGTCACCAGCCGCGCCAGCTACGAGATGGTGCAAAAATGCGCGACCGTCGGGATTTCCTTCCTGGCGGCGTTCTCAGCGCCTACCGCTTTTGCCGTCAGGTTGGCGCAGAAATCAGGTTTGACACTCGTGGCGTTCGCACGGCGCGACCGGCACGTCGTGTATGCACACCCCGGGCGGTTGAAGTAGCCGCGAAATCGGCAGGGCCATACGCGGCGGTTTTCTTATCGGCGCGCAGCGCCGCTAAATTTAGCGGGTCGCTTCGACCCGCAGAGAAGGTGGCCGAAGGCCTAAATATGAATATCGATCAGTTAATCAAAATGACCAACGAGATCGCCTCCTTCTGGGAGGGCGAGACCGGGCAGACCGCTGCCAACGACGTGGCGACCCACCTGCGCCGCTATTGGGAGCCCCGCATGCGGGCGCAGATGATCACGTACTTCGAGCAGCGCCAGGGCGCCGGATTGAGCGATGTAGCCAGGGAGGCGGTTGCGATTCTGGCTAAGGCCAAGCCTACGGCCGCCTCGACTGGCGACCGCCCTGGATGAGATGCTTACGCTTCTCGTCCGCGGTGGCGCTGCAAGGGGCAGCGGCCGAATCGTCTAGCCGCATATGGACGCCTAATCGAAGGGTACAGCGCCTTGGCCAAGAAAGCCTTGATCTGTGGATCGGTCGCCTTTGACACCATCATGGTCTTTGGGGATCGGTTCCGTAATCACATTCTGCCTGAGAAAATTCACATCCTGAACGTTTCATTCCTGGTGCCGCAGCTGCGCCGGGAGTTCGGCGGCTGCGCGGGCAACATTGCCTACAATCTGAAGTTGTTGGGCGATGCGGGCTACGCCATGGCGACCGTCGGCAAGGACTTCGGACAGTACGCCGAGTGGATGAAAAAGACCGGGGTGCCGATGGATCACATCAAGGTGATCGAGTCCGAGCATACCGCGCAGGGCTTCGTCACCACCGATCTGGACAACAATCAGATCTGGGCGTTTCACCCCGGCGCGATGCAGCAGTCGCATCTGAATCAGGTGAGCCAGGCGAGCGGGATCGCGCTCGGCATCGTCGCGCCCGACGGCCGCGACGACATGATCCAACACGCCACGCAGTTTGCCGAGGCCGGTATCCCGTTCATTTTCGATCCCGGTCAGGGCCTGCCCATGTTCGATGCCAAGGATCTGGCGCGCTTCGTCGAGCAGGCCACCTGGGTGGCGGTAAATGACTATGAGTGGCAGCTCATCCAGCAAAAGACCGGCTGGACCGAAAGCGATGTCACCCAGCGCGTCGAGGCGCTCATTGTGACGCGTGGCGCCGACGGCTCCACCATTCACACCAAAGGCGGCCCGATCGAGATTCCCTGCGCCAAACCTAAGGCTGTCGTGGACCCCACCGGCTGCGGCGATGCTTATCGCGCCGGCCTCATTCACGGTCTGCTGCACGGCCTGGACTGGCAGACCACTGGTCGGATCGCCTCTGTCATGGGCGCGATCAAGATCGAGGCGTTGGGGACGCAAAATCACAAGTTCACACCTGCAGAGTTCCAACAGCGGCTTGCCGCTGCATTTCCCGGGGGTTGATGAATGTCAGAAGGCAACGCGCCGGCGGAAGGGAATGCCGGCGCGATCGTCATCGATGGAAAGGCAGTTGCCGCGAAGGTGCGCCAGTCGGTGGGCGAGCGGGCGCGGGAGTTCGAGCAGCGGTACGGCCGGCGCCCCGGCCTGGCCGTGGTACAGGTGGGCGATGATCACGCCTCCTCGATCTACGTACGCAATAAGAGGAAGTCGTGCGAAGAGTCGGGGATAGCATCGTTCGCGCACGACCTGCCGGCCACGACCACCGAGGCGCAATTACTAGCTCTGATTCACGCGTTGAACATCGATCAGAATGTCGATGGCATTCTGGTGCAGCAGCCGCTGCCGCGCGGCTTCGATACCGAACGATTGAGCGAGGCGATCGATCCTGCGAAGGATGTCGATGGCCTCCACCCGATCAACACGGGCCTGTTGGCGCAAAAACGGCCCAGGCTGCGGCCGTGTACGCCCTACGGAGTGATCGTACTGGCGCGGGAGTACGGTATCGAGTTGAGCGGGTTGCGCGCCACAGTGGTGGGCGCTTCCAACATCGTCGGGCGTCCCATGGCGCTCGAGTTGCTGTTGGCGGGGGCGACAGTGACTGTTTGTCACTCGCGCACCAGGGATTTGCAGGCGGAAGTCGCACGGGCGGATGTGGTCGTGGCTGCCGTCGGCAAGACCGGCTTCATTCCGGGGGATTGGATCCGGCCGGGAGCCGCCGTATTCGATGTTGGAATCAATCGCAACGCTGCCGGCAAGCTTGCGGGCGATGTGGAGTTCGAGGCGGCGGTCAAGCGGGCGCGCTGGATCACGCCGGTGCCCGGTGGTGTGGGTCCGATGACGATTGCGATGCTGCTGTCCAATGTAGTGGCGGCGGCGTTTTCCCGAGCGGGCGCGCGCGCCTGACGCACGTTCCGCGCCCTTTGAGCCCCGCGGGCGTTACGAGATAATCGCGGGATATGACGCCCCAAGCATAACCATATAGCCGGCGGTGCGGGTTCTTGCCCGCATCGTCGGCGTCAATCGGACTCAGGGTCCGATTTTTGCTGTATGCCCCCCCGCTTAACCGTCCTAGCGGTTAAACTAGAAGCTTAATTTCATCCCTTTATCTTTTACTCGGCGGGTCACATGGCGAATCACTACCTGTTTACGTCCGAATCGGTCTCCGAGGGCCATCCGGACAAGGTGGCAGACCAGATTTCCGATGCCGTTCTGGATGCCATTCTCAAGGACGACGTGCGTGGCCGTGTGGCTTGCGAAACACTGATCAAGACGGGCGTCGTCGTGGTAGCCGGTGAGGTGACCACGAGCGCCTGGGTCGACGTCGAGTCACTGGTTCGCAAGACGGTGCTCGACATCGGGTACAACTCTTCGGACATGGGTTTCGACGGGGCGAGCTGCGGTGTCGTCAACATCATCGGCAAGCAGTCTCCCGATATCGCGCAGGGCGTCGATCGTAAGGATGAGCGCAAGCAGGGCGCCGGCGACCAGGGCCTGATGTTCGGTTATGCGACTAACGAGACCGACGTGCTCATGCCCGCGCCGATTACCCTGGCGCATCGCCTCGTGAAGAAACAGGCTGAGGTGCGTAAGAAAGGCAAGCTCGACTGGCTGCGTCCCGACGCGAAGAGCCAGGTGACCCTGCGGTACGAGGACGACAAGCCCGTCGGCCTCGAGGCCGTGGTGCTCTCCACGCAGCATAGCCCTGAGATCTCCACCAAGGCGCTGCGTGAGGCTGTGATGGAAGAGATCCTCAAGCCCGTGCTGCCGAAGAAGTGGATCGACAACCGCACCAAATTCCATATCAACCCGACTGGACGCTTTGTCGTCGGTGGTCCGGTGGGTGACTGCGGCCTGACCGGCCGTAAGATCATTGTCGACACCTACGGCGGATACGCACGCCATGGTGGCGGCGCATTCTCGGGCAAGGATCCTTCCAAGGTCGACCGTTCGGCCGCCTATGCGGCTCGGTACGTTGCGAAGAACCTCGTCGCGGCGGGCCTGGCCGAGCGCTGCGAGGTGCAGGTGTCCTACGCCATCGGCGTGGCCGAGCCCACTTCCATCATGGTGGAGACCTTCGGCACCAGCCGCCTGTCGCGCGAGCGTCTGACCCAGCTAGTGCGCAAGAATTTCGACCTCACCCCTTATGGACTGCGCGAGATGCTGGATCTCGTCCGCCCGATTTACCAGAAGACGGCCGCGTACGGACACTTCGGCCGGACCGAGGCGGAATTCACCTGGGAGAAGACCGACCGGGCCGCGGCATTGGCCGCTGAGGGTAAGCAAGCTCGGGCCGCATAGCGTTGATCCGGCGCGTAATGCGCCGGGCGCTGCCTTTCTGAGGAGCGCTGCGACAGGTGGGTGACCTTTGTACGGTCACGGTGCCTGCCAGGCTCAGAAGGGCAGCGTGTATATCCCACACGGCGCTCATTCCTACATCGGAGCAACTGAAGTATGAACGCCACACTGAAACCCGCCTCCGCCCCCGCGGACTGCAAGGTCGCCGACCTTGGGCTCGCTGACTGGGGTCGCAAGGAAATCCTCATTGCCGAGACCGAAATGCCCGGTCTCATGGCCATCCGCGAGGAGTTCGCGCCGAAGCAGCCGCTGAAGGGCGCGCGCATCACTGGCTCGTTGCACATGACGATCCAGACTGCCGTGCTCATCGAGACTCTGCAGGCCCTCGGGGCAGAGGTTCGCTGGGCTTCCTGCAATATCTTCTCGACGCAGGACCACGCTGCGGCCGCGATCGCGGTGCGGGGCACGCCGGTCTACGCGTGGAAGGGCGAGTCGCTGAAGGATTATTGGGACTACACGCATCGGATCTTCGAGTGGCCGGACGGCCTCTACACCAACATGATCCTCGATGACGGCGGAGATGCGACGTTGTTGTTGCATCTGGGAGCCCAGGCGGAGTCCGACCTGAGCGTCATTTCCAAGCCTTCGAGCGAGGAAGAGGAAGCACTGTTTGCCGCCATCAAGGCCAAACTGAAGGCCGACCCGAAGTGGTATTCGACCCGCCTGAAACACGTGAAGGGCGTGACCGAAGAGACCACCACGGGCGTGAAGCGGCTGTATCAAATGGCGAAGGACGGCAAGCTCGCGTTCCCCGCCATCAACGTCAACGACTCGGTCACCAAGAGCAAATTCGACAACCTTTACGGCTGCCGTGAATCGCTCGTGGACGGTATCAAGCGCGCCACCGATGTCATGGTGGCGGGCAAGGTCGCCGTCGTGTGTGGTTATGGCGACGTGGGTAAGGGCTCGGCGCAGGCTCTGCGTGCACTGTCGGCGCAGGTTTGGGTTACCGAAGTCGATCCGATCTGCGCGCTGCAGGCGGCGATGGAAGGCTATCGGGTCGTGACCATGGAGAGTGCCGCGGACAAGGCTGACATCTTCGTCACCTGCACCGGTAATTTTCATGTGATCACGCACGAGCACATGAAGCGGATGAAGAACAACGCCATCGTGTGCAACATCGGCCACTTCGACAACGAGATCGATGTCGCGAGCCTCAAACAATACAAGTGGGAGGAGATCAAGCCGCAGGTCGATCACGTCATCTTCCCCGATGGCCGGCGGATAATCCTGCTGGCGCAGGGGCGGCTGGTGAACCTCGGTTGTGGTACTGGACATCCGAGCTATGTGATGAGCTCGAGTTTCGCCAACCAGACCATCGCGCAGATCGAGCTGTTTGCAAACACAGGCAAATACCCGGTCGGCGTGTACGTTCTGCCGAAGCACCTCGATGAGAAGGTGGCGCGCTTGCAGCTGGCGAAGCTGAATGCCGAGCTCACCACTCTCAGTGATGTGCAGGCGAAGTACATCGGTGTGGACAAGGCCGGTCCCTACAAGCCGGATCACTACCGGTACTGATCAGCCCCACTGATCGACCATAGGCGATCCCAAGGGCCCGGAAGCGTCCGCTTCCGGGCCCTTTCTTTTGCCGGTCGGAGTGTTTTATGGTGATCGGCTAGATCATCGACGGGCGAAGGAGCTGCATGGATAGCGAGGTGATTGCCGAGCGGTTCGTTCGGGCGCGGCTGGATGCCGAGGCCTTACCTGCTTTTCCCGGAACCCTTCCCACGACCCTCAACAGTGCCTATGCCTACCAGGACCGGGCGATCGCACTGTGGCCGGATCATCTGGTCGGCTGGAAGGTCGGCGGCATTGGGCAAACCTGGCTGCGTCGAGTGGGGGAAGACCGGCTGGTGGGGCCGATTTTTCGGCGGGGCATGCGTCTCGCCCCACCGGATGCGCTGATTGATGTTCCGGTGTTTCGGGGCGGTTTTGCGGCGATCGAGGCCGGATTCGTGTTCCGTCTCGGCGCGGATGCGCACTCCGACCGGGCGCAGTGGACACCGGAGGAGGCTGCGCGGCTCGTCACGGGACTGCATGTCGGCGTTGAGATCGCCGGCAGTCCGCTGGCCGCCATCAACGAGCTCGGCCCGACGGCCGTGGTCTCGGATTTCGGCAGCCACGGCGGATTGTTGCTCGGGCCGGCCATTTCCGGCTGGCACGCGTGTGCGTCCGACTCGCTCACGTGCGAGACATTCATTGATGGGCGCAGCGTCGGCCAGGGTGCCGTGCGCTCCATGCGGGCCGGCCTGCTGGCCGCGCTGGCCTTTGCGTTGGGCCGGTGCGCGCGCCGTGGGCTGCCCATGAAAGCCGGTTATCTCGTCGCGAGTGGTGCGGTGACCGGCAGCCACGCAATTCGCATCGGACAGAGCGCGTGTGTGCGGTTCGGAGGTGTTGCAGAGATCTCGTGTCGCGCGCTGCCGGCGATGCGCCATGGAGGTTCGGTCACCTCAAGAAGTGTTTAGTAGCAAGCCCGTCAGGTTTTCCTGACACTGGCCATGTAGAAGTCCGGCTAAACGGGGTCGGTTGCATTAAACCTGCTGTGCCGCCTTGTTTTGAGCCTGCTGACTTGTCAGACTCGGGCCTTCAGACAAGCTGTGTCGTTAATAAAGGGGGCGGCATGTCGAAGCGGACCTTGTGCACGACTTTCTTTTTAGGAGGGGCCGTGGCCGCGGCCCTGAGCGCCTGCGACGTACAGGTGCATGACGCAACTCCAGACCACTATCCGGCCAATCACGAGGTCGGGATGTACGAGATCAAGGCCACCACGGCAGCCGATGCCCTGGTGACCCCTGGCTCGGTCTATCTCTTCGCCCTGAGCGGCAAGCAACGTTTCGAGCTCACTCCCAACAGGGCGGGCACCGAATGGCACGGGATGTACTCCATCCGCTGCCAGTCGAGCTTCCCGCTGCAACTGCTGGCCATCTGGAAACTGCAGGGCCTGACCACCAGGGAAAAGGTCGTGCCGGGGCAGCCGCGTGAGATCAAGCTGGTGGAGCCCGAGCCTCCCAAGGAGGCGCCGCCGATCGACACTGCCAATGGCAAGCCTCCGAAGGGCGGATTCCCGGGCAGTGTGAAGTTTCGCTTCGCTACGCAGCAGGATACCCAGATCACCGGGGCTCATATCGAGCCGGTGAGCCAGGATGCGGCTGATGTGGCCGCCGCCAAGCCGATCACCGTCACCAGCGCCCTGCCGGTCGATGTTCCCTGCGGTGTACCGACGGCCATTGAGCTGAACTCAACAGCCGCCAAGGCCCAGGGCAACCTGGTCATTGATACCAACCTTCCCGCCTATCCACACTGGACCACCAAGGTGACGTTCGCCCCGAAGTAGGCGCGTCACCGCAGTCCGCTGTCAACGCGGCGCGACAGGTTTGCCTGTCGCGCCGCTCGTCCAGTGTTTCCTTTTTCGCACATCGTAAAACCAGTGCGGATGCAGTACGGTGCGCTCCTTCGCCGCACCGCGCAGCGTGTTGGAATGGCTCGCGCCCGGACGCGGCAAGTGTCTATCAGCGGAGGATATCAATCATGACACCTGCAGAATATGACGGCCAATTGCGCCGGCGCGGTGCGTCGCTGCTCGCGGTGCTTGCGACACTATGCGTGCCGCTCGCCGTGGCGGCCCGGCATGGTGACCAACTAAAGGCCAATGTGGCGGCGGCTGGCACTACCGCGCCGAATCCCGATTGCACCCTGATCGTGCCCGGTGACCCGTTGAGCGCCGCCGGGCTTGCAACTCCCTACCAGCTGGTCGCAACCGATCCGGCCGGCGGCGCTTGTAATGAAACCAACACCGCGCAGTCGGCTTTTGTGCAGGCCGCGATCTTCGACCCCGCCACGGGTCAGATTTCCGTGTATCACCCTCTGGTGATCGATGCAGGTACCAGGCCGGCAGTGGCGCCGGTGGTGCCGACGCTGCCTGCGAATGCCGTCGTGGCACTCTGGTTCGGCGATAACGGCGATCAGCTCACGTTGACCGCTGAGTCGTCCGCTACGCTGTCCGACGCCCACTGTGTGAACGGTGCGCGCGGGAGTGTTTTCGGGCAGGTGGCCTTTTGCAACGCGCATGCCTTCTTCAAAGCCGCCAATGCGGCCATCACCAGTGGCACGTTGAAAATCCCGCCGCTGGGTACGGCCAGCGACGGTCTGCCGTGTCCGACGGTGCGGGACTTTTTTGTGGTCGACCAGGACCAGAGCGACAACCTGCCGACGCTGTACCTCATCACTTCGCGGGGGCATCTGGCGCAGTACAACAAGAAGAATCTCGCTGCCCTCAAAGGCGCCGTCACCTTGGGCAACGGCAGTGACAACCGGCTCACGGACGTGTTTCTGGACGGTGCCATGGGCTGCAAGCCCTTCATGGTCAACGACCTGGGCAATCCCGGGCAGTTGGTACCGGCGCAGGCTCTGAATGAGCTGCAGGCCCGGATGGAGCAGGGCACACCGGTCGCGCTGATTCCTGGCGGCGATCCGATGACGCAGCTGGCGGGCAACGAGGATCGCGCCAAGGTCAACGAGTACAGGCGTGGGGTCGATCAACCAGCGGCGGATTCCTACTATGACATCGATACTGCACGTTATTGCCGTCAGATGGTCCGCGTCGCGCCGCAGCGCATGCTCAACAACAAGAAGAATCTCTCGGCCTTCTACACACCCGATGCGGGAGCGGCGAACAGTCTGTACACATTCATGGCGCAGCGCTTCGTCGCCAGCTACCAGATCCTGGACTGCGAGAGCCTCATCAACATCGCCGCTCCTGTCGCCGTCACGAGCAACGCGGCGGGGGTCGCCACCAGCGCCACTATCAACCAGGCGGCGCTGACCAAAGCGATCCAACGGCTCGCTACCACGAAGTCCGCCGACGATGCCGCGGATGCGGCGTCGAAGTCGCTGAAGAGTTGGGAGTAGGGATCGGAGTCAGGCAGCCGGAGGTGGCTGGCGTTCCACCTTCGGCAGCTTTTCATCAAAACAGGCCCATTCTGGTGCTGCCGAAGTCCAGATGGTCATCGCTGGCCTGACCGCCTCGGGATCGTCCAGTGTTCCTACACGGACGAAGACGAGATGGGGCCGCGACTCCGCTTCGCTGAACAGGTGCGTACCGCAGGTGGGGCAGAAACGGCGGTGCATGATATTGCCGCTTTCGGCAATGCTGCGATAGTCACGCAGCTCGCCTTCGACAGAAAACGTTTCCGTCCGGAAGCAGGTGTTTACAGTGCCACTGCCCGCGCCGATGTACTGACAGACGCGACACCAGCAGACACGAGTCGTGATGGGCGAGGCCGTGCTGCGGTAGCGCACGGCGCCGCAAAGGCAACCACCGGAGATATTCACTGGAAAAGCTCCTCCTCAAATGCGCTAGTCGCGCAGTCTCGCCCGCAGGCGCTCGATGTGCACACCAGGTACGCCAATTTCCTCCAGGTATGCCTGCGCGCCTCCGAACTTCTCGAGGTAGGCGAGCATGTTATGAATGCCCGCCTCCGGACATTGCACGGCATCTATCACCTCGGCCGGGTCGAAGTCGGTATACCGTTTCAGGTAAGGCTCGCGCAGGTTTTCCGTGCTGACGGTGTAGTCATAAGCGATCGCCTCAGGCACTGCATCCGCCAGCGCGAGCATCAGTGCCGCGATCACTCCGGTGCGGTCCTTCCCGGCCATGCAATGGAACAACAGTGGACCGCTGGAGGCGCTGGCCATGACAGAAAGAACCTCCCTGAGCTCCTCGCGCACCTTCTCCAGCATGGCGCGGTTCCACAGCTCCTTGGCCTTGTCTTCGGCCCGGCGGACCCGCCACTCCTTTGTAGTTGGCGTGAGCAGGGAAACCTGCTCGTAGCGGATATGCTTCAGCGCCTGGATGGGCGTCGGGCTCGCGGCAATTTCTTCGGGCCACCGTAAATCCACTACGGTCTCGATTCCATAGTTCGAGAACGCCTCGAGCCCGGCGGTGGTGAGTTGCGCGAGGTCGTCGGAGCGCAACAGCGACCGATAGCGGGTCCGCGAGCCATCGATCGTGGGGTAGCCCCCGAGGTCGCGTGCGTTGAGCAGGGCAGGGAAGTCGAGAATTCGTTTTGGGTCGTACATTTATTGCGCAGTTTACTCGAAAACCGCACGGGTACGGAGCGTGCTGGGCAGCCGCAAGGTACGGTGGATCAGGGCATTCCATGACTGAAGAAATCGCGGACTTCATGCAGACGATTTCCACCGGGGTCTACGTCATCGGTGTGTGTGACGGGCAGAGGACGAACGCCTTTACCGCTTCCTCGGTCGTACCCGTCTCGTTCAAGCCGGTGATGGTGGCTATTGCGGTGGGGATCGACCACGCTTCGCGGCCTTTGCTGCACGCCGGCGGAGCGTTCACCATCAACGTGCTCAAGCGTGACCAGCTGGAGCTGGCCAGACATTTCGGCACGCTATCCGGCCGCCGGGTCGACAAGCTCGCCGCGGTCCGCTGGCGCCCTGGGTTGAGCGGCGCACCTATCCTTGTGGATACATTGGCATATGTCGAATGCGAGTTGGCCACAGTGATGCCGGCCGGCGATCATGAGTTGGTTGTCGGTAAGGTAGTGAATGGCGATGTGCTGGCCGGCGGGGATCGACCGCTGCTCTACCGGGAGACGCACAATCTGGACGGCGCACGGGATTTGTATCCGGCGCAACTGGCGGATGCGGGAGCCGGTCATGCGGCGGCCGGCGAGCCGATTGGTGCGCACCCGTTCACAGTTCTCTGTTGATGCGCGGCGATCGGGCGCCCCAACGGTAGACCGCGGGCCCCCGGGGGCCGCAAAATCGCATCAGTTCAGCGCTAATTGTGATTGGATGGTTCGGGGCGGATAGGGCGTAATAGAAACATGAGTGGCGTTGAGCTATCCCGTTTGCCTGCGATCGATCTGTCGCTGTTTGACATAGGTGACCCCTGGCGGGACCATGTTGCGGCGCAGGTTGATTGGGCCGCCGGAACCTATGGCCTGTTTCAGGTCCTCGGCCACGGTATCGACGTTGGTTTGATCGATACGTTGCTGGAGCTCGGGGACAAGTACCTGCAGCGCCTGCCGCGCAGCGAGCGGGCGGACCTCCCGGAATTCAATGACACCGTGCGCGAATACGCCACGCGCATGACCGGCCTCGGCCACAAGCTAATGGCTGCCATGGCGCGCGGGCTACGGCTGAACGACGGTTTTTTCGCCGATCACTACACCGGTGAGCCGGCCACTGCGCTGCGTATCGGTGGGACGCTTGCACCACCAGTGGGGCGCCTCTGTAGCGAGAGCTCCATGGCAGGTGGGCTACTGACGATTGCCAAGCCCGGTGGCCCGGAAGGTGGTCAGCAGCTGCGCTTCGACGAGCAGTGGATCGACCCGCTGTTGCCGGGTGCGCTGTTATGTTATGTGGAGCCGTTGTTGGAGCGGCTGACGCACGGACATTATGTTTCAGTCGCGCATCGGTTGAGTTTGGCCGATGCGCAGGCCCGCCCGTCGCTGTCGTTCGTATTTGCGCCCGGGCCGCAGGCTGTGTTGACGCCCATTGCCGCAATGCGTCCGCGGGCCGTCGATGCTCGCGAAGCGATTTACGCTCGCGCGGCGCGCTGCTGACACAGCGCTACACCGCACAGGATCAGTACGCCGGCCAATAGCATGGTCCGGGTCGGTTGCTCGCCCAAAAACAGCCACGCCCAGACCACTCCAAACAGCGGTATGAGATAGGTCACCGTCGAGGCGCGCGATGCGCCAATGCGGTTGATGAGCCTGTAGAACACCACGAACGCGGTCCCCGTGCACAGAACTCCGAGCAAAATCGCGCTCACCCAGGACGGCGTCGCAATGGAGTGGGTCGGCCAGGTATAGATCGCAAGCGGGGCCAACAGTACGGTTGCAATGCTCAAGGTAGCGGCGGCGACGGCTGCGGCCGGGATCCCCCTCAGGTGTGAGCGAATCGCATTGATGCCAATGCCATACATGAGTGCCGCCGTCGTGCCCGCGAGAGCTGCGGGGCCAACGCTGCTGCCGGCGGTTTTTCCGCTTGCCAGCACCACGACTCCAACAAAACCCAGCAGCAGTCCGAGCGCGCGCTTCTGCGCGATGGATTCACCGTAGAAAATGAAACCCACCAGGGCTGCAAACATCACGGTCATGGCATTGGTGATCGCCCCGATGCCGGCCGGCGCACGTTCCGCGCCCCACGCAAACAGGGCGAAGGGAATCGCCGAGTTGACTGCGGCAATCCAGGCAAGATGCAGCCAAAGGCGGGGCTGTCTGAATTGCTCGCGCGCCTTCCACAAGAAAGGCAGCAGAATGATCGCGCCCAATGACAAGCGCATTTCCACGAGCGCGATCGGGCCGAAATCGGCCGCAGCGACCCTCATGAACAGAAACGAGCCACCCCAAATGGCGCCCAGCAGCGTCAATTCAATGGGTGTCAGCCAGCGGGTTCCGGCCGTCGCGACCTCGGTCTCGAGGGCCTCGGGCCGCGCCGTGGTCAGTTCGGACGACGACATCGGAACTTCGCTCTCCCTCAGGCTGTGCGGCGCGACTCCATTCTCTCATAATACGCCCACTATGCTCAGCTCGACCGAACGTTTCTCGACACGCGTCGAGAACTACATCAAATACCGCCCCAGCTATCCGCCCGCGCTGCTGGATATGTTGCGGATGAAGTGCGGTCTCGCCGCTACATCCAAGGTCGCGGACATCGGGTCCGGTACGGGCATTCTTACCGAGTTGCTGCTCGAGACCGGCGCGGAGGTCTACGCGGTCGAGCCCAACAAGGAGATGCGCCAGGCGGCGGAGCGTCTTTTGAGCGACTATGGCCGCTTCCGCAGCATCAACGGCAGCGCCGAAGCGACGACGCTGCCGCAGTCCAGTGTTGATCTGATTACCGCCAGCCAGGCATTCCACTGGTTCGATGTGCCGCGCTCACGTCGCGAGCTCGAGCGCATTCTCGTGCCGCAGGGCTGGGCGGTGCTCATCTGGAACGAGCGACCGGCCGATGCCGGCGCGTTTCTCGACGACTATGACTCGTTGCTGCGGCGGCACGCCGCGGAATATGACCGGGTGACGAACATGCGCGCCGACGAGGGCAAAATCCGCGAGTTCTTCGGGCGCGCGCCGGGGACGGCGGTATTTCCCCACCGACAGACCTTCGACTTCGCGGGGCTGCAGGGCCGGCTCATGTCCTCTTCCTATGCGCCCGAGCCTGGCCATCCCGAGCATGAGCCCATGATCGCCGGCCTGCGTGAGCTCTTCGAGCGCCATCATCGCGGCGGCAAAGTGTTGTTCCCCTATCGGACTCTGGTCTACTACGGCAGACTCAACTAACGAGGCCAACGTGAACCGCTTTGCCATGCGATCCTGCGAAGTTCTTGTCGCGATCGGGTTTCTGACTCTCCTGGCGATGCAGTCGAGCGCGGCCGCGCCGCTGCCAGCGGCGATCGATGCAGCGATCACTACCGATCCAGCGCGCGATCCGACGCATCCGGCCGCCATGTACCAGCTTGCAATTACGAGTCACGATGCGACCGTGTTCGGCGTGTTCTATCGCGCCGCCGGCGGCGATCCGCATCCCACGGCGGTGGTGTTGCACGGATTGCCGGGCTTCGAGCAGAACGAGGACCTGGCCCAGACCATGCGGCGCGCCGGCTGGAACACCATGATTTTTCACTATCGTGGCGCGTGGGGAAGCGGCGGCGCCTTTTCATTCAGCAACTGTGTGGAGGATGTGCATGCGGTGCTCGAGTATCTGCGGGTACCGGAGAATGCCGCCCGGCTCGGAGTCGATCCCCACCGGCTCGCCCTGATAGGGCACAGCATGGGCGGCTTTCTGGCTGCGATCACCACGCAGCGCGATCCGGAGGTGTTGGGTGCGGCGCTGCTCTCGCCGTGGAATCCCGGCGTGTTTGCCACCAATCCATCGGCGCAACTCGACAAACAACAGCTGGAGGAATTCCGCGGCGATGTCGGGCCCTTGAATGGCGCGACGGCGGATGGCCTGTTGGATGAGGCCAAGAAGAATGCCGCGGCGTGGGATCTGGTCGGACACGCGAATATGTGGGGCTCGCGCCCGGTTCTGGTCGTGGAGGCGGACGATTTCCTCCATGCCGACGATGTCGCGCTCGCCGCTTCGGTGCGTAAGCAACTGGCCGCGCAGA
>Ga0134126_10000970_pt1 | contig 36482 bp, 29 predicted proteins | sample KB31752_FD_96881 | JGI IMG/M metagenome (GOLD analysis project Ga0134126, IMG submission 96881) | Terrestrial soil microbial communities with excess Nitrogen fertilizer from Kellogg Biological Station, Michigan, USA - KB3-175-2 | ecosystem: Environmental > Terrestrial > Soil > Unclassified ...
CTCGCCGTAATGGGCCAGAGAGTTTGGGCTTCTTTACATCTGCATGCTGCGCCCCCGGGCTCGTACCAGATTGAAGTTACCGCCCAGCAGTTCGCCTGGAACGTTCGCTATCCCGGCAAAGACAATATTTTCGGCCGCACAGATGTTCAGTACATTGACGACGCCACGAATCCAGTTGGACTGACTGATACCGATCCCAACGCCAAAGATGATGTGGTCGGACCGACGCTGGTAGTTCCGGTGAATCGTCCCGTTGAACTCGTCCTGAAATCAAAGGACGTGACGCATAGCTTCTGGGTCCCGCAACTTCGCTTCAAGCAGGACCTGGTGCCGGGCATGGGGATTCACGTTCACTTCACCGCAAACAAGGTCGGCAAGTACGAGCTGGCGTGCGCAGAGTTGTGCGGCATGAATCACTTTAAAATGAAGAGCTACATGCTGGTCTTGCCGCAGAGCGATTTCGACGCACTCACGCAAATGGCTCCGGCGCAATTTCAGACAAAGAAGAACCAATTGCTCGACAGTTATCAGCTTCCGCAGTACTGAGTTTTTACCTGCTCTCTTGAAGGAGAATCGCGATGGCAGAAGCAGCAACTCATGGCGAAGTGCATAGGCACCCAGCGCCGACGAGTTTCATCCGCAAGTACATCTTCAGCATCGATCACAAGGTCATCGGTATTCAGTACATCCTTTTGGCGCTGACGGCGGTGATTATCGGCATGCTGATGTCCGTGCTGATGCGCATGAACCTCAGTTGGCCGGGAACCAACTGGCCCATTCTCGGCACGTTGTTTCCGACCGGTGCACCGGGCGGCGTAATGTCGGGCGAGTTTTATCTCTCACTGGTGACGATGCACGGCACGATGATGGTCTTTTTCGTGCTGACGACAGCTCCGCAGGGCGGCTTTGGTAACTATTTTCTGCCGATTCAAATTGGCGCCGACGACATGGCCTTTCCAGTTCTGAACATGCTCTCGTTCTGGGTGACGTTCGTGGGCTTCATCGTTTTGGTGCTGGCAATTTTCGCCGAAGGCAACGCTACCGTGGGCGGATGGTTCACGTCATTAGGCGCATCGTGGTCAGGAGGCAGTGGCACGGTGGGGCCAATTGGGGGTTGGACCGGCTATCCGCCGTTGAGCGCGCTGGGCAAAGTTGCGGGGCCGGGACAGGGAGCCGGAGTCAATCTTTGGATTATCAGCATCGCGATTTTCTGTGTCGGCTCGCTGCTGGGCGCGCTGAATTTCATTACCACGCTGCTGAACATGCGCACGCGCGGCATGTCCTTAATGCGGATGCCGCTGACCTGCTGGTCGTGGTTCACCACAGCGATTCTGGCGCTGCTTTCCTTTCCGGTGTTGCTCGGCGGCGGCATCCTGCTATTGCTCGATCGCATCGCCGGCACCAGCTTCTTTATTCCGGGCGGCTTGTACGTGAGCGGCGCGGCGGTGCCTTTGCACACCGGTGGATCGCCCTTGCTGTGGCAGCATCTGTTCTGGTTCTTTGGCCACCCGGAAGTCTACATTGCGATTCTGCCGGGCATGGGCGCGACCTCGCATATCCTTTCGACGTTCGCGCGTAAGCCGATCTTCGGTTATCGCGCGATGGTGTTCGCGATCTTTGCCATCGGCATGTTGGGCTTCTTTGTCTGGGGCCATCACATGTTCATGAGCGGCATGAGTCCGTACTCAGCGGTCGCGTTCTCAATTCTCACGCTCTCGATCGGAGTGCCATCTGCCATCAAGACATTCAATTGGTTGGGCACACTTTGGGGCGCAAAGATTCGCTTCACTACGCCGATGCTGTTTGCAATCGGCTTCGTGTCGCTGTTTGTCGCGGGCGGAATCACCGGGCTGGTGCTGGGCCAGACCTCGCTCGACTTCTTCTTTCATGACACTTACTTCGTGACGGCGCACTTCCACCTGGTGATGGGCGTGGCCTCGATCTTCGGCATGTTCGCGGCCACGTACTTCTGGTTTCCGAAAATGTTCGGCCGCATGATGCATGAAGGGTTGGGCAAGTTTCATTTCTGGATCACCTTTATCGGCGTCTACGCGATCTTCATTCCGTTTCATGCCATGGGCATGCTGGGAATGCCGCGGCGCTACTCGAACTTTGGCGAGTACGAGTTCCTGAAGAATTCGCACGGCCTGGTCTTGTTCGTGACGGTCGCGGCGATCATCACGGTAACGGTCCAGCTCGTGTTCTACTTCAATTTCATCTGGAGCATTTTCAAAGGAAAAGTCGCGAACGACAATCCGTGGGAAGCGACGACGCTGGAATGGACGATTCCATCGCCGCCGCCGCATGACAACTTCGCCGGCGTGATGCCGACGGTCTACCACGGGCCGTACGAGTTTTCGGTGCCGGGCGCGCCGAACGATTACATCATGCAGACAGAGCCGGAAGGCGCGGTAGTTTCGGCCGGCCTGGGAGAGACAAGCGGGAATGGCGGCAACGGCCACAAGCACTAATCAGGCCATTGACGCTGCGATTGGCGGAGGCGGTTCGCGCGGTCGTAACGGCAACGGCTTTCGCAAGAACGGCGGCGGTCACGGCGATGGTGGCGGATTTCAATATTCGCCGGCGCGCTACCGGGTGGCTATCTGGGTCGCGATTGCCAGCATCGTGATGCTGTTCACCGCGCTCACCAGCGCGTACATCGTCCGCATGGCCTCGGCAGACGATTGGACGCCGCTGCGGATGCCGAAAGTGTTGTGGCTGAGCACGGCGGTGATTTTGATTAGCAGCGTCACGATCGAAATCTCAAAGCGTTCTTTGAAGCAACAACGGAATAGCCGGTACGGATTGTGGCTGACGCTGACCGCAGTGCTCGGCGTGGTCTTCGTGGGCTCACAATATGCGGCCTGGCGAAATTTGGCGGGCCAGGGCGTCTATATGGCCACCAATCCGCACAGCTCTTTCTTCTATTTGTTCACGGCTGTGCACGGTTTGCACGTGCTCGGCGGACTGCTGGCGCTCGCATATTTGCTGGTGCGCACCCGCAAGAAACGCGACAGCGTCGCAGGCGAGCTGCGGCGCGTGGGGGCAGCGGAAGCGGCGTCCGTCTATTGGCATTTTCTCGACGGACTGTGGATCTGTTTGTTTTTGCTTTTGTTCTTTTGGAAGTGATTTGTGGCGTCAGAACCGCTTGCGGTAGTGGGCGGTTGATCTGCGATCAGAGGGAAACGTTTGGTTACTCCCCTCGCCTTGGCAGAGGTTGGGTGAGGGACGAAGTTAGCGCGCCACACCGATTTTCAGTAGCCCAGCGCTTCAGCGCTGGGTAAGAAAGCGAAGAAAGTTTTCAGCCCGCTTGAGCGGGCTTCTCGAAATCCTCTTGGAGGTAACTCGTGGCAACTGAAGCTCAAGCTTTGACAAACGATTGGGGTGGCGGCGTTCACCCTTATCGCGTCGGTCACCGCAAGCTCGGCATGTGGCTGTTCATCATGTCGGACTCACTGACGTTTTCGGCGTTGCTGATCGGGTACGCGTACGTGCGCGCCGCGAACGTTTGGCCCACGCCATTCAAGTTTTCGCCGAGCATCGTCTTCTCGTCAGTGATGACCCTTGTGCTGCTGTCGTCCAGCTTGACGATGGTAATGGCGGTCTCGGCCTCGTCGCGGAAAAACATCTCCGCCGCGCGCAAGTGGATTGTCGCCACGGCGGTTTTGGGCGCTTTGTTTATCGTGCTGCACTCGATCGAGTGGCGTCACCTGATTCAGGAAGGCCTCACCCCATTTGCATTACCGGCGGAATGGGCTGAGAAGTGGCCCGGCGCGACGCCGCTCTTCGGCGCGACGTTCTTCGGTATCACCGGCATGCACATGTTCCACGTCTTCACCGGCTGCATATATCTGCTGGTGGTCGCCGGCCGCGCGAAGAAACTGAAACACGAGGACATCGAGATCAGCGGTCTGTATTGGCACTTCGTAGACCTGGTCTGGATGTTCGTGTTCCCGATGATTTATTTGCTGTCGATTGACGCCGGGCATAAGTGAAGTCGGTTATTTCTGTAGCCCAGCACTTTAGTGCTGAGAAGGCGAGACGAGAGATTCGAAAGCCCGGCTTTAGCGGGCGACAGAACGGGGCAGTAGCCCGACCGTAAGGGATGGCTCAAATTTAAGTTTTTCTCCTCTCACTTTGGGAGAGGGTTGGGGTGAGGGACGAAGTCAGCGCGGAGATGTTTCCTTTTTCTGTAGCCCAGCACTCTAGTGCTGAGATCAGAATCGATTAATAGATAGAAGGCCCGCTTTGGCGGGCGAGAACGGCTCGAGGAGAATCACGCATGAGCGCACACGCAGAGAGTGAACACTTCGCAGGATCTAACCGGCTGTTTATCTCAGTCTGGATTTGGCTGCTGGTGCTGACCGGATTCGAAGTATTTCTCGGATATATTCACCTGCCGGTGGTTTATATGTTGGTGATTCTAATGGGCGCCTCAATCATCAAGGCCGCGCTGATCGTCGCGTATTTCATGCACCTGCGTTTCGAGCGGCTGAATTTAGTTCTGACCATCGTGCCGGCGGTAGTTATTTGCATTTGTCTGATGTTGCTGGTGTTCTTCCCGGATAGTTTCCGTTCGCAAGAGTTGCGTGACCAGCGCGCGACACCGGCGGCAGCGAGTGAAGGGCATTGACGGACTTCCGACAGCTGGTTGTTTTGGAACGGGCGAGACCTTGAACGCCGCGCAAACGACTCGCTGCAGTCGATGCCAAGTTAGAACAGTTCGTCCGCGCAGCGGACGATTGAAAATAGCCCAGCACTTCAGTGCTGGGATCGCGAGGGCAAAACAATTGTTAGCCCGCTTTAGCGGGCGACAGAAGCTCCGCCCGACCGCGGGGGCAAAGGACTGGCGACAAAATGCCTACGAATCTGATTCGCGCTTTCGTACTTGTGGCATCGGTTGGGATTTGTTTGCTCATGCTCTCCGGCGATGCCGCAGCTCAATGTGCGATGTGCCGTTCCGGAGTTTCGCAGGCGCTCGCGAAGAATCTGAACATTGCAGTTATTGTTTTGTTAGCGCCGCCGGTGACGATCTTCTCGGCGATCTTTTACATCGCCTTCAAGAATCGAAAGGGATGACGCTGGGAGCGCGGACGTCGTCGTCCGCATTTCTGATTCTGATATGGCAGACGACGCTGGGAGCGCGGACGTCCTCGTCCGCATTTCTGATTCCGATATGGCAGACGACTCTGGGAGCGCGGACGTCCTCGTCCGCATTCTGATATGGCAGACGACTCTGGGAGCGCGGACGTCCTCGTCCGCATTCTGATATGGCAGACGTAGCCGAAATGCTACAAATCGACGTTGAGAAGCGCACGACCCGCGGCCGTGTCTGCCCGCAGTGCGGCGGAAAGATTGTGCCTTCACAACGAGCAGTCTATGAAAACAAAGCCGAGCCGGACGTGGTTTTTCCGGTTTGGCAGTGCGAACGCTGCGGTTATGAAGAGCTTTCGCAAAAGCCTGCGAAACCGGCGAAAAAGCATTAGACGATAGTAAGCAGAAGATTTCGCTGCATAGCGGACGGGTGAAATTAGCCCCGCACTTTGGTGCTGGGATCGGAGAGATCGGAGATTGAAAGCCCGCTTGAGCGGGCGACAGAAAGAAATTTGCTCTGGAAAGGGCTTGGGTGAGGGACGAAGTTAGCGCGAGGAGGCCCCATTTTTTTCCGTAGCCCAGGGCTTAGCGCTCGGATTTGAGCCCAAGAGATAATCGGCCCGCTTTAGCGCGTGACAGAACAGCCAGAATGACGACCACCGCTGCACGATTTCCCATGAAGAACGAACAACGGCTTCTGAATCTTATTTGTGTGATTGCCGCGCTCGGCCTGTTCGCGTTCGTGGCTTACAATTTCATCGCGGCCGGCGCAGTCATCAGCACCGACGGTCTTTTCTTCACCGTCGTGCCCGTCGTAATCGCGCTATCCCTTCTGGCCATGCCCGCCCAGGAGTTCCTGGCCGAACGACTTGAAAAGCGACGCATCGCTCGGGGCGAGGAGGCCAAGCCCAGCGTCGCTGCCGCAAAACAAGCGGCGAGAGCGGCCAGCACAGTGCCCCCCGCTTTAAAGTTGCCCCCGGCGTTGAAGGACACGCGTGGCCGTGCGCTACCGCCCGACGTCAACCGCATGGTCGCGGAAATGAATAGACCGGGGAGTGAGCAGTAAGCAGTAAGCGAAAAGCAGAAGGCAGAAGGCAGTAAGCAAAAGGCAGAATGCAGAAGGCAGCCAGCATAAAGCAGTTTACAGAACGCGCTCTGCACTTATGGAGCATGCGAAGTGGTGAGTAGTTAATGCCGCTTTCCGCCATCTGCCTTCTGCCTGCTGCTTTCTGCCTTCCGCCTTTTGCCTTCTGCTTTTTGCCTTCCGCCTTTTGCCTTCTGCTTCCCGACTTTTACTCCGTCCTTCCCCATCTCAACGCCACCCTTAACGCTTCCAGCTTCATTCTGCTGACTTCGGGCTACTACTTCATTAGGCGCGGCCGGGTGCTGGCGCACAAGCGTTGTCAGATATCCGCACTGACGGCTTCAGTGGTCTTTCTCGTTTCCTATGTCGTTTATCACCAGCATCACGGCACGACGCGTTTTGCGGGGCAGGGAATCGCGCGCCCAATTTATTTCACGATCCTGACGACACACACAATTCTCGCCGTCGTCATCGTGCCTTTTGTCATCATCACTTTGCGGCGCGCTCTGCGCGGCGACTTCCTGCGCCATCGCGCGCTTGCGCGCTGGACTCTGCCGATGTGGCTGTACGTTTCCGTCACCGGCGTAATCGTTTACCTGATGCTTTACCATCTATATCCAGCGCGTTGATCTTCACGCCGAAGGCGTGACATAAAATAGCCAGGGGGTAAGCGAGCGCAGCGAGCGTCACCCTTGGATCAGGAAGCAAAAGGATTCATCACTCTGAAGGGGCGAAATAAGAAGGCCAGGAGTCAGAGATCAAAAGTTCAGAATGGAAGTGGTCATTGTTTCTTTAATCCGTGTTATCTGCGTAAATCCGCGGCTAATTTGTCTTCCTCTCTGTGTCCTCTGTGGTTAAATGAGCAATGACAAATGTCAAATGACAAATGGAAAATGATTTCGTAAATCCCAACGCTATTGGCACTCGCGCTGCCGCAAAGACCCAGTCTCGCCGACCATCCAACATCTGGCTCATTATCGTCGCCGCGCTCTTCATCATCGTTCCGTTTCTGACGTGGTATCTCACTTGGTTCGGCCGTGCATTGTCAGATGAAAAGATCGCCGAGTACCTAAGCGACGATCAGCATCCGCGCAACATTCAACACGCACTCGCTCAAATCGAAGCGCGCATGGAAAAGACTGACGGATCTGTGAAGAAGTTCTACCCACGAATTGTTGAGCTAACGAAGAATCGGAACAGCGAAGTGCGCAAGACAGTCGCCTGGGTGATGGGCCAGGACAACACTTCCGAAGACTTTCACCGCGCCTTGCTCTCATTACTGAGCGACAAGGAACCTCTGGTTCGTCGCAACGCAGCTTTGCAGTTAGTCCGATTTAGCGATGCCAAAGGACAACCCGACGCCTCCGGCCGTCCTGAGCTGCGCGCGATGCTGCAACCTTTCGAAGCAAAGTCACCCATCGCTGGTACCTTAGTGAGTCTCTTGCCGGTTGGCAGCGACGTCCACGCCGGCGCCCTCCTCGCGCGTATTCGAGACGCTTCCGGCAACACCCAAGAGTTCCGCGCGGCGGTTGATGGAAAGATCGCTTCCACGCCGAGTAGTGACCCTCTGACTTCTAAGCAGAGGCCCGTCGCAACCAGCGCAACGCCCGTTATCAGAGAAGGCGACACCATCTACGCTAACCAAACCATCGCCTGGCTCGCTCCAGACCGCGCGACGATCCTCGCCGCGCTGCGCGCTCTGGCATTCGTCGGTACGCAAGAAGACTTACCGATTATTGAAGCCACCGCACAAATCGACAGAAGCGCTGAAACAGCCGCGCAAACTGCGGCTGCTGTCAAAGCAATTAGATCTCGTTAATGCGGGCCTTTATTCCTGCCTCCTGCTGCCTGCCTACTGCCGACTGATTTTTCGCGCCTTGCGCGAAAATGTGCTTGCACCTTGCAAGTTTTTGTACTAAAGTCCGCGCCGCAATACTCAGCACTCAGTCTTACAAGGTCCTAGACCTCATAGTCCCAAGACCCAAGGTCAAAGGCCAAAGATCAAAGGTCAGTTTTTAGCGGGTTCTCACTAACTCATTACCCGTATTCCCGAACCCGCAAAATGATTCAATACAGTTCTTTTTTTCGCGTCGGAGCGCGATAGATCACAAGTAGCAAAGAGTAAACGTTCATCTGAAAGCACTATTAGGGTGAGCGGCTTGGATTCCTGGGTTTCAATACGTGCCGAAATCTGCACAACTGGTTAGTCAATTCACTGAATCGGTGATTCGGCGATCTACTGTCTGGAGCATCCAGAATGGTGCGGTCAATCTTTCCCAAGGATTTCCTGATGATGAAACGCCTAAGGAATTGAAGGAGGCCGCGGTCAACGCGATTCTTGAAAACCGTAATCAGTATTCGGATACCTGGGGCACCGAGCAATTTCGTCAAGCCATAGCCGACAAAGTGAATTCGCTCTATGGTCTCAATGTCAATGGAAAAGAAAACGTGACGGTAACATGCGGAGCCACTGAAGCAATGATGGCGTCGTTGTTAGCAGTCGTGAATCCTGGTGACGAAGTGATCATGTTTGAACCCACCTATGAAAACTTCCGACCACATTGCTTTATTGCTCGTGCAGAGCCAGTTCTCGTCCCACTTAGAGGACCTAATTATGACCTTGATCAGGAAGCATTAAATGACGCATTCAACGAGAAGACCGCAGCCATCATAATTAATAACCCAAATAATCCTAGTGGCAAGGTATTCACGCGCGAGGAATTGATGTTCATAGCGAAGCTTTGCCAGGAGCATGATGCTGTCGCGATCTCAGATGAAGTCTATGAGTTCATGGTGTTCGACGGCAGACAACATATCTGCTTGGGATCATTGGATGACTTCCAGGACCGCTGGATAGTCGTTTCAAGTTGCTCTAAGAGCTATTTCATCACCGGTTGGCGAATCGGTTATGCAATTTCCAAAATAGAATTCACCAACGGAATTCGTCGTTGCCATGATTTCTTGTCGGGCGTAGCTCCGACACCGTTTCAAGACGCCGCGGCGATCGCGATCAGATTCGATCAGGACTACTACGATTGGTTGTTGATCCACTACACCGCAAAGCGAAAGCTGCTCGTGGACATCTTGAATTCTGCCAACCTCACTTGCTCACTTCCGCAAGGCGCGTACTACGTTTTGGCGGATATGTCAGCGTACGATTTCAGCGATTCGGTTGAGTTTTGCGATTACCTAATGAAAGAAATCGGGGTTGCTGCGGTGCCTTGGCCTTCATTCTACTCGCGACCGGAATTAGGCAAGTACCGGCTAAGGTTTACTTTTTCCAAGACAGTAGAGGCAATTCAGCGCGCGGAAGGAAGACTGAAGGCGTTGTCCGGCGCGCCCGCACGAAAAACGGCTCCGAGAACCGAGCGATAGGAGGACACACAATGACAAGAAGAGGAAGGCTTTGCTGTTTTAGCACACTGATGGTTTTTCTGTTCCTTGGTTCATGTAAACACGGAGATACACGCAAGCAGATCGGTTTACTAAAAATGGTATCTCATCCTCAACTCGACATGATTGAGAATACATTTGTCTCGGAACTTGGACGATTGGGATATCAAGATGGCACTCAAGTCGTAGTCGAGCGCAAAAATGCTCAGGGTGAAATCGCGACTGCGCAGAGTACGGCGAAGTACTTTGTCGATTCGAAAAAGGATCTAATCATCACCCTAACGACTCCTTGCGCTCAGTCGGCAGCGAACCTGACAAAGACCATTCCTGTGGTGTTTGTAGCGGTTACTGATCCGATAGGTGCGGGAATAGTTCAATCATTAGATCACCCAGGCGGCAACGTAACAGGTGTTAGCGACTTCTTTCCAGTGGAACGACAGATTGATCTGATATTAAGGCTCGTCCCTACCACGAAAAGGATCGGAATGCCTTATGACCCTGCTCAAAAAGGCTCGGTCCTCACTCTGGAAAGGGTAGAGAAATATGTAACTCCAAAAGGCCTATCAATAGTAAAGGTGCCAGTCGCGAATTCAAATGAGGTATACAACGCAGCCAAATCGCTCGTAGGGAGAGTTGACGTTATTTACACGGCTTCTGATATCACAATCGCTACCGCTTACGAAGCCGTTATCAAGGTTTGCACAGAAAACAAAGTTCCGTTTTTCGTCAGCGCTGAAGATGGCGTCGAGCGAGGTGCCATTGCGACACTTGGTCTTAACTATGAACAATCAGCCAAGGACGCCGCTGCCATGGCTAAGCAGATCCTCGATGGAAAGAATCCAGCCGATATTCCAGTAAAGGTTTATGACGAAGGCAGTCTTTTCATCAATACAACAGCGGCTCAGAAAATGGGAGTCACGATACCTCAAGAAGTGCTAGCTAGTGCGGCAAAGATATATAAGTAGATGTCAGGTGAAACCATCACAGAGCTGCGACGATTCATTTCGTCCCGCAAACTTTCGATCTCAATAACACTAGTTGCAAGTTTTCTAGTGGGTTGGGCCTTCGACTACATCTCTTTGATTGCTTTCGAAGAGGCCTTTCGAGTTGCCGCAAACAATCCGACTATCGAGGCACCACAGAAGCTACACGTGCTGGCCATGGGGGTAGGTGCGTTCTTCACATTAACGACCTTTCTCGCCTTTGAGACGTTCCAGTTTCTTATTTATCTCAAGGAGAGAATACTTCTTGAAGTCGTGGGCGAAGACGAACCGCTGCCGACTATTTTCGAAAGGCTACTTCCTTATGATCCCGTAGATCAACTAACCGTAAAGGTGCTAATAGACGATCTTACTTTTTTGGAACAATACTTTGGTTCAATTACTTACCTACCGGCGAGTAGATGGTTTGCCGGAGACAATTATCTTGCTTTGCTGCTTTGTCAGGTGCAAGAGTTAGTTCACCGCAAGGCGTTAGCTTTGGCGAGCCAGAGCGGGTCCAACACGTGGCGCACACAGAACATCGATCTCGAGATGTTTAGAATAATTGTGTGGAACAAATGCCGATTTTATCAAAAGCAGTCGATCGCTCTGCTTAGAACACTATATTTCTTCGACGTGCGAATGCATCTCCCTCTGAAGACTTTTGTTATTACGCGAAAGAGATTTAATGATTTGCTCCGAAATCCTGAGCTGGCGGCGGCCGATCTGCACTCTTTCAAAGAAAATGGACAATTCTGGGTGTGTGATCGGAAAGAACCAGATAAGGATCTTGAATGGACACTTATCTGGGGGGAGAAACAATACTTCTTGCGTATTTTCCCATTACGTCGACCTGAAAAACCTCACGTTGTCACAGACGTAAAGACATGTCTTTCGTCGAAGAAAATACTCGACTACATACGCAAAGCATCTGTTTCCCTAGAAGATGTGTTTGAGTTAGACAATATGTACGACGACAAAAGAGTCCGATCCAAACTCCGAGCTAAACTCACTAACATGGAAGCGCCTCGATTCCCGGATTATCCATGATAGGAATCGCTGAAGCTACTCTTTTGCAGGGTTTTGCTCTTGGCCTTCTCGTTTTAGGTCTGGCGATTAGCTTTCGCTTCTTGGATTTTCCGGATTTAACTGTCGACGGATCTTTTGTTCTCGGAGCGGCAACTGGCGCACATGCTATTCGCATCGGAATCCCAGTGATAGTCGCCCTCCTCATGGCGGTGGGGGCCGGCTTTATCGCAGGCTGTTGCACGGGATTGCTGCATTCACGGTTTCGCTTGAGCAAGCTGCTCAGCGGCATCTTGATGATGATTGCGCTTTATTCAGTAAACTTTCGTGTGATGGGCGCGTCGAATCTTTCTCTCCTGCAATCGAGAACTCTTCCAGATTATTTTTCACACGCCATGGGATTTGGAACGATTGGAGTGATTGTCTTTTTCGGATTCTCCGCGATCTGCGCAAAAATCGTTCTGGACTTAATTCTAAGGTCCGAATGGGGATCCGTCCTTCGAACCGTCGGCGATAACGAGACGTTAGCCACCTCGTTGGGTTTCTCGACTAGTCGAATGAAAATCATTGGTCTTGGGTTAGCAAACTCATTAGTTGCCCTGTCTGGCACTCTCGTATCGCAGTATCAAGGCTTTGCTGATATCAGCATGGGAATTGGAATGATCATTGTCGGTGTAGCGTCTCTAATCATAGGAGAGGCTGTCGTACAAACGCTTCCTAGGAGACTTAGGGGAAGTTCAATCGTGCAGCGACGAACGACCGCAGCACTAATCGGCGCTCTCGTTTATCAGTTGATCGTGAATGTGACGTTGCGTTTAGGCATTGCGCCCACGGATTTGAAGTTGATTACCGCGCTGTTAGTAATCATCGCCGTGATGATCGGGAGGACTAGAGAATATGCATTTGCCGGGATCGATCGATACTGAGGATTTGGCATTTCATGCTTGAACTTTGCGAAGTTGGTAAGACGTTCGGTCGCGATGGTGATGCGCCTGTGACTGCGTTGGACAACATCAGCGTCCGATTCAGCGTAGGCGAGTTTTGCGTCATTGTCGGAAACAACGGATGTGGAAAGAGCACGTTCCTCAATATCATTGACGGAGTCGTAAAGCCTGATTGCGGGCGAATCCTTTGGGATGGAAAGGACCTAAATACATTTCCATCCGTTGAAAGAAAGAGGCTGGCGGCAAAAGTTCACCAGAATCCGAGTGACGGTACAGCTCAAACATTAACCGTTGCTGAGAACTTAGCTCTTGCTATGCTGCCGCCAGGGCGGGCGGGCCTTAGAAAGCTGGTCAGAAAGGAAAGGGCAGAACGCATTGAGAAAACCTTGAATGACTTAGACATAGGACTAATCGGGCGAGAGAATGCGATGATTCAAAATCTCTCAGGAGGCCAGCGGCAGGCGCTTGCTGTCTACATGGCGGTTTTGTCTGACCCAAGGATTCTGCTCTTGGACGAACACACCGCAGCATTAGATCCCGATCGTGCTGAAGGTTTGATGGAATTGACAATTAGACTTTGGAAGGACAGGAGTCTTACAGTATTGATGGTGACGCATGACCTTGACGAGGCAGTTAAGTATGGTCAACGGTTGTTGTGCATGTCTCAGGGTCGCATCTATTTAGACATCGACAGCGAAGCCAAAAAGCAGCTTACGGTTCCGGACCTTCTGGACCTATTCAAGAGGAAAAGGAGAGAAGGTTTTGTCGTGGACTCATCATTCTTGCCGTAATGAGAGTGTATTATGAAAGTTTTGTTAATTAGCCCGAACAAGTCACGACCACCTGTCATGCCGATAGGCATGCGTTATATTGCGGAAGCCAGTATTCGCGCAGGTCATCAGGTTTCATGTCTTGACCTTTGCTTCGAATACTTGTCAGTTAGTAGAGAGGTCATCCGCCGACAGATCGTCGAGTACAACCCTGACATAATCGGTCTCAGTTTGCGCAACCTTGACGTTGAAGACTCCGATAAACTCGCACGATACAATTATGCTAACTACAATTTAGCAACATACAACCTAGCGAACTACAGTTTGGCAACGTATTCAAATCCTGAAAGTGGCAGCCCATCAAATCTTGAATGTTTCGATCAGACATTCAACGCGTGCCGCACCTATAGTAACTCCTTAATCGTTTTAGGCGGACCAGCCTTTACGCTCCTGCCGAAACAGTTCCTAAGACGTTATCACGGTGCGCTTGGAATTGTTGGTCCTGGCGAAAGCGCGTTTTTGAATCTTCTAACCGCTCTTAAGGACGGGAGAGATATCAGGAGTATTTCTGGGCTAGTCACAAGCGAGAGTTCAGATGAGGATATCTCATCCATCAGCACAGACTCGCTACCGTCAGTTCCTTCGACAGAAGAAACGCCATTGTCTGACTACTTGGTCCGCGGCGGTGAGTATAACATTCAATCCAAGCGAGGCTGTGAATTCAAATGCATTCATTGTAGCTATCCGCTGATTGAAGGTAACAGCGTCAGAACCCATAACCCAGAGGAGATCGGGGAACGGATTGCCCAGCTAACACAAAAAGGGGTTACCCAATTTCGTTTTGTGGACAGCGTTTTCAATAACCCGGTCGAGCATGCAATTGCCGTCTGCAACCAGATATCCCGGAGAGTTTCCTCGCATATCGCGTTCACCGTAAATTGCTCTCCTGCACAATTTACGTGCGAATTGGCTCAAGCGCTAAAGGCGGCTGGCTGTAGCAAAGTAATTTTCGGCACAGATACGGCGAGTCGCGAAATGTTAAGGGTGATGAGGAAGCCGTTCTCCAAGAGGCAAATTGAGGTCGTAACGTCGATTTGTAAGTCCTTAAATCTATATTTTGAGCATCATATGTTGCTCGGCGCTCCTGGCGAAACCTTGGAGACCGCTATTGAATCTCTCACTTTCATGGATTCTCTCGCGTGTCCCGTGTTCATAGACTTAGGCATCCAGATATATGACCGTGCGCCAATAGCGAAACTTTTGCATTCTCCGTCCGCGGCGAACGATCAATTCGTGCCTCCGATCTTTATCGAGCCAACTATCTCGAAAGAACTGCCTGAATTGATAGTTGAATTCTGCGCTACTAGAAATAACATGCACAGTTTTATTGTTCGCGATTACATCCCAATCCAAGCAGAATCAAACTCCGATCTTGGCGGTCACCTCAGCGAGCTGCCTGCCAACCAGAGCGGACCGTTACCCGCTGCTTGACGTTTTGGGTAGTCATCCTCTTAACTAGTGCGCCTATGCGCACTCGTATCGCGGTTTTTCTAATTACACTTTCCGGTCTGATTCTTGAAGTTGGGTTGACGCGGATTTATTCCGCGAGCATCTGGTATCACTTTGCCTTTGTGGCGATCTCGGTTGCCCTCCTCGGATGGGGCTTAGGTGGTTTCACAGTTCACCTTTGGAAGACGGGGAAGAGGGGAATAGGGGAAAAGGGGAAATTGTTGTCGATGAATGCGGCGGCGGTGGTGACACTGCTGTATGCGGCGGCGATTCCGCTGTGTGTGTGGTTGTTGGTGCGTTATCCGTTTGAGATGGATCGGCTGCCGCTGTATTTTCTCGCGCCACTGTTGCCGTTCTTTCTTGCCGGCATGGCGCTGTCGATCGTGTTCGATATTCATCGCACGGTCGCGGGGAGTTTGTATTTTTGGGACTTGATTGGGGCTTCTATCGGAGCGGTAGCGGTGACGTTGCTGCTGCACGTGTTCGGTGGGGAAGCGGCTCTTCTAGTAGCATCCATAGCTCCTGCTGTCGCCGCGTTGTTAATGAGTCTCTCGCCCGCTTCGCGGGCTCAAGAAAATAATAAACAGTTTGGCGCTGTAAATCCCTCACCCAACCCTCTCCCAGAGGGAGAGGGCTCTGAGTTACGCCTTCAGCGTGATGATGGACCCGCTTCGATGGGTCAAGAGGCAGACGGCAGGAGGCACGACGCAGGAGGCAGCGAACGCGAGCAAAGCGGGCGAGGCGCCCGCGGTCCCAGCGCATCAAGCGGGCAGGATGCCCGCGCTCCCGGGAACGACCCGCCCACTAACGCAGACGGTTCTGACAATGCGTCGCCCTCTCTCACGGTCGGGCTACCGCCCCGTGATACGCACTTAAGTAGCCGCCTTAACCCGCTCCCTACCGGTCGCGGTTCTGTAACGGGGTTGCCTCGAGCTATCCAAGTCGCGGCCGTGATTGGAGTGGTACTGGCAATCATGGGTGTCGTCTCGACTGTGAAATACGGGGCGTTTCGCGTGAAGCCGGGCACGACAAAGGCGATGCGCAATCAGATGGATGCGACGCCAGGCGCTCACATAGTGCAGACGGGATGGAATGCGTATTCGCGCATCGACTGTGTCGAAGGACTGCCGAACAGTTTCGCGCGGCTCTATATCGATTCAGACGCGTGGACGGGAATTCGCGGATGGGACGGCAATCTCGACAGCGTGCAGGACATGAAGTGGTCTTATCGTGCTCTGCCATTTCGACTGACTCCAAATGCCGAGACGATGATCATCGGTCCCGGCGGTGGGCCGGACGTGGTCGCGGCGCTCGCTTCGGGCAGTAAGAAAGTTACGGCCGTCGAGATGAACCCTTTGATGCTGAAGTTCGTGCGCAGCTATGGAGCGCGCGCGGGCAACCTCTATGATCGGCCGGACGTCGAGACCGTGCTGAGCGAAGGGCGCAACTTCATTTCTCGCACTGATAAAAAGTTCGACATCATCCTGCTAGGCTTTGTGGATTCATGGGCGTCGGTGGCGTCGGGCGGGCTGTCGCTTTCGGAAAATTATCTCTACACGGCGGAAGCGATGCGCGCCTATTACGATCACCTGAAGCCGGACGGCATTCTGGTCGTGCTGCGTTGGGAGATGGACATTCCCCGTCTGACTTCGAATGCGGTGGCCACACTCGGCGCGGGCGAAGCAGCCAAGCGCGTGGTCGTGCTGATGGAGAAGCAGGCGAACCCGAACGATTATCAGCAGATGCTCTTCATGCTGCGCAAAGAACCTTTCACTGACGCGCAGTTGAAAGAGATCTCGACCAACTGGACGCAGGCGAATGCGGTGATCATGCCGGGCGGAACTGCGCCGCCGGGAATTAAAGAAGTGCTGGCGGGAACCAAGACTCTGCAACAGTACGACGCCGAGTCCAATCGATATGTTGGCGCGGTGTGGGATGACAGCCCGTTCTATTTTGCGATCGAAAAGCCCTGGCGCATGCCGGGAGCGATTGCCGAGCGCATGGTGAAGTGGCTGCTGGGGCCAAGTATTGCGATGCTGGGAATCTTTGCAGTGTTTGGAATGCCGAGGCGGCAGAGGGCAGAAGGCAGAAGGCAAAAGGCAGAAGGCGCGGTGGGCGGGACGAGTTCCTACATTGGTTCGCTCGTTTACTTTGCTGCGCTGGGATTCGGATTCATTGCGGTGGAGCTGGCGCTGCTGCAACACCTCACACTCTTAGTAGGACATCCGATTTACACTTTGTCAGTGCTGCTGTTCACGCTGCTCGCGTTCGGCGGCATTGGCGCATCGCTCAGCTCGCGCTGGTCGATGTGGAAAGCATGTGCAGCAGTTGCCATCATCGGCACGATTGAAGCGCTGGCGTTGCCGAAACTAGTGCCTGCGCTTCTGTGGTTGCCGCTGTGGGGAAGAATCGCGGTCGCTATTTTGATGATCGCGCCGCTCGGATTAGCCATGGGGATGCCTTTTCCGCGCGGGTTGAAACAAACCGGCGAAGGGCCTCTGCCGGCGCCGCCGTTTTATTGGGGCTTGAACGGCATCATGTCGGTGATTGGTTCGGTGACGACAGTGTTCGTCGCGCTGATCTGGGGATTTCAGGCAGCGATGCTGATGGGCAGTGCGTGCTACGTGCTGGCGGCGTTGGCGTCGGTGAAGGCGTTTCCAACTCAGTTGGCAGTGAGCGGTGAGCAGAACGAAAGCCAGGGAAAAGGGGAAGAGGGGAAAGGGTAAAAGGGGAAAAGCGCCCTCAGGCGCGGAATGTTTATAGTCCCGTTCTCTTGGCTTATTTGCGAAATGAGGTTCAAAGAAGCTTTTAGATCCCGTCGCTACCGCTCCGGGTACTGACACGTTCGACTTTGCACCAAAGCCGAACGACGTCTTATTTATTGAGAAAACGGAAATCACGATGACTCGTGATTCCCTTAGAACGAGGTGGCTTTGCTGCAAAAGTCCATGGCATGATTGATAGTATCAGTACCGGGACTAATAAGAGACCTTGTTTTGCTTTGATAAATATTTCGTCGCTACGCGGCTCGGATCAGCCTGCTTCCAATTGCGTCGGTGTGTCGGATGGCGATGACAACGACCCAGAAGGCGGCGGTGGTGGCGCGTCAGGAAGACTGATCCCGTGCATTGCTTCCCAATCATCGGTCGGAATCATTTCAATTGCGTCCCAGGGACAGCCGTCGAGGAAGGCTCCATCCGGCCCTTTGCTCGTGCACTTTTGGCAACCGATGCAGAGGTACGGATCGACTTCGATGCGGCCGAACGGTGGATGATCTTCGTCAGATATCCAGAACATGCACGCTTCGATCGGACAGTACTCGATGCACGCCGGTGAGCCCGCGCATCCAGTGCAGCAGTCAGTAGTAATGGCGAGAATGCGCGGCTTCTTCTTGCGCTGGGCCTTGCCGTCACCGACAGACATCGGCCATTCCTTTTCGACTATATCGAATTGGGTTTCTTCGAGAGGTGTCATGTTGAAGGAGAGATTAACACGGGTTCAAAGGAGGTCTCAATCGGAAAATATCTCTGTCGCCCGCTAAAGCGGGCTGCTGGTGCTTGGTTATGCTGACCCAGCGCTGAATCGCTGGGCTACAGAAAAAGGAAACGAGTCGTCTCCGCGCTAACTTCGTCCCTCACCCCGACCCTCTCCCCAAAGGGGAGAGGGAGATTAATTCGTCCTTCATCCCGACCCTCGCCAGAGGGAGATTACTCGTCCTTCATCCCGACCCTCGCCAGAGGGAAGATTGTTTCGTTCTCATCTGACCTTCCCCGGAAGGAGAATCATCTTCTGTCGCCCGCTAAAGCGGGCTCTTGATTTTTCCGCTTCGGTCCCAGCACTAAAGTGCTGGGCTAAATTCAATCGTCCGCTATGCGGACGCAGAGCAATTCGGTTCTGCCTACTGCCTACTGCTCGCTGCTTACTGCCTACTATTCCTCACATCCCAACATAATCAGGACCGCCTCCACCTTCAGGCGTGACCCAATTAATGATCTGATATGGATCCATGATGTCGCAGGTCTTGCAGTGAACGCAGTTGGAGAAGTTGATCTGGAGTTGGCGTCGAGGAACGCTTGAAGTGTCAGCATGAGTCTGAGTCCCGCTCGCTACTGCTCGCGGTTCTGTAACGGACCCGCCCGCTGACGCCGATGGTTCTGACTGCAGCTCGGGGGAGTGCACACCGTTACCTCCTCGCAGGCTGGCAGCCTGCGGTACGACTTCAACCATTTCGTAAACCGCGGCGGGACAGAATCTCTGGCAAGGATTGGCGTACTCCTCGGTGCAGCGTGTGGCACAGATGTTTGTGTCGAGTACGTGCAAGTGCGCCGGCTGGTCTTCGTCGTGACCAACAGCGGCGTGATAGACATCAGTGACTTTGTCGAAAGTTAGTTTCTTATCGAAGCGCAGCTCTTTGTACCGGCGCACAGTCGCGTGGCCGTTCTGCTCAGCTGAAAGCTTCTGCATTGCTTCGTGGCCGGGCTCCTGATGATCTCGATCCAAAATTCCCCACGCGCGTCCGCCGGTGATGTACTGCAATCCCGCATTCGCCATTCCCAGCCAGCGACCGTGCCGAAAACCAGCATGGAAATTTCGATAGCGACGCAGCTCAGGCGTAATCCAACTTTCTTTCACGCGAGTTTCAAAGGCCTGCAGCTTTGCTGACGAATAATCAGAAGCGACTAACGCTTCGAAGATCGTTTCGGCCGCCAGCATGCCGCTCTTGATCGCAGAGTGAATTCCTTTCAACCGCGCCGCGTTCAGAAAGCCGGCACTGTCGCCGATGATCAGAACGCCGTCCGAATACATGCGCGGCATCGCGTTCAAACCGCCTGCAGCGATCGCCTTGGCGCCGTAACGAATCATCTTGCCGCCTTCGAGGAGCTTCGCGATGAATGGATGGGTTTTGTATTTCTGAAATTCCGCGTGCGGATCGATCAACGGATCGCGATAATCGAGTCCCGTCACGTAACCAATGTTCAGTACGCGATTCTGCATTCCGTAAATCCAGCCGCCGCCGTAGGTCCATTGATCAGAAGGGAACCCGAGCGTGTGCGTCACACGGCCAGCGGGATAGCGATCGTCCGGCAACTCCCAAAGCTCTTTCACCCCGAGACTGTAGACCTGCGGTTCGCGTCCTTCGTCGAGACCGAGCCGCCGGATCAACTTCTTCGTCAACGATCCGCGCACGCCTTCGCCCAGGACAGTCACCTTCGCGAGCAAGTCAACGCCCGGCTCGAAGTTCGGTTTCTGTTTGCCCTCTTTGTCGATGCCTTTGTCGCCGGTGCGCACGCCGAGTACGCGATCGCTCTCGTCATAAAGCAAATCAGCGCCCGGGAATTCGGGAAAAATGTTGACGCCGGCTTCTTCGCATTTCTCGCCGAGCCAGGCCGTAAGACGATTCAGCGAAACGATGTAGTAGCCGTGATTGTTGAGTGGTGGCGGATTTATCGGCGAACGAATTGCGCGGCTTTTCGTGAGGTAATAGAAGAAGTCTTCCTTTACTTCGGACTCGAGCGGTGCTCCCTGAGCGACGAAATCGGGAATTAACTCGGCGAGACCTTTCGGATCCATGACCGCGCCGGAAAGGATGTGCGCGCCAACGGCCGAGCCCTTTTCGATCACCGCAATCTGAACTTCGCCGAGTGATTTACCTTCGCGCTTGCCGCTTTCGACCGCGCTGTTGTGTTCTGCAATCAAGCGAGAGAGGTGCAAGGCTCCGCTCAGATTGGCGGGCCCCGCGCCGACGAACACAACATCCATTTCTAAACTCTCACGTTCCATAACATTGCTCGCCCGCTATCGCAGACGGTACTGACAAAACATTTCTCGTTCCATGAATCACGAAAAAGCGGCGTCAAGCCGCCGCACTCCAAATCAAAAATGAATGGCCATTCAGTGGCGAGTATATCAGACGCAATAATAAGAGTCCGAACGCGCACGCGCGTGCGAAAACTTCTGCGACACGCTTTAGCACCTTGAGCTGGATGCCTGATTTGATATTGAGGGGCAGTGAGGTTCACCCACCCGCTACCGCAGGTAGTTATGACAGATTCGCGTGGTGTAGACTGGCGCCATCACGTTGCCAGATGAGGAGCCAAGAATGTTCCCCCGTACCCTGAAGAAGACGATCCTTCTGCTTGTCGTAATTTCTTTTCTGTCGCTGACGTTGCCCCGCCCCACGCAGGCCTGCGGACCGTTCTTCAGTGATTCGATTTTTGTGTTTGAGAAGCATCCGGATTTTCCGCTCGATCGATTTGCGCGCGGTCAACTCGGCGTCCTGCAACCAAGTTATGCGCGATCGTATCTGGTGGCGGCGTACCGAAATCTTACCGGCGAACCATTGAGCGACACTGAAGTCACAGGGCTCAAGGCGCTCTGGGAAGAACGAATCAACCTCAGCTACGACTATTCGGCGGACGATTGGATCAAAAAGTGGAAGGACGCGCGCGCAAAAGTGCCGGGACTTGCGGCGGTCCCTGAAATCAATGTCTACCGGAATCGTGAAAAACCAAACGATTACGAAACGTTTCTGAATTGCCAGCAAGACGCGTTCGATGCCGCAACCGCGACGCTCAATGATCGCATTAGTCGTTTTGGCGCGGACAGCGCAGCAGCGCGCGACTGGGTAACAACTCAGGACGTGGTCTTCAGCAATTGCGGTGGTGGCCAGAACATTCCGCAACCCTCGAACGATCAGGATCCGGCCATTCGGTTAGCACGCGCTTACCAAAGCGCGGCAGCTAATTTCTATGCGACAAAATTCGACGAGGCGGTGCAGGAATTCGACGCGATTGCGAAAGACGCTTCTTCACCCTGGCGTCTGATTGCGCCTTATCTCGCGGCCCGCGCGCTGCTGCGAAAGGGAAGTCTGGCGGAGAAGGAAGAGCAAGGTAAACCGGCGCTCGCCGAGGCTGAGAAGCGATTTGCTGCGATTGTGAAGGACAAGACTCTGGAACGATCGCATCACGCCGCGGAACGGCTAATGAACCTGACGCGCTTGCGGCTTCATCCGGAAGAGACTGTCCGCAATTTGGCCCGCGAAATAGTCAAGAAAGATTCTGCGGCAAATTACAAACAGGCGGTGTGGGATTACACGGTGCTGCTCGACAAATATGTCGGCGAAGAAGAAGTGAAGAGCGCGTCCGTGCCGGCGGAGATCAGAAGCGATGATCTCACTGATTGGATTGTGACTTTTCAGGATCAGTCTGACGAAGCGAAGAGCCACGCATTAGATCAATGGACGAAGAAAAAGAGCGTGCCGTGGCTCGTGGCTATGCTGACCAAAGCGACTGGTGATTCGGCAAGTGTCCACGATTTGATTAGTGCTGCGGCGCGCGTCGATCGCAATTCGCCGGCTTTTGCGTCCGTGGTGTTTCACAGCGCGAGGATCCTGAGAGAGGGCAACCACACCGAAGAAGCACGAACCCTGCTTGATCGCACGCTCACCGGTGATACTAAGAATTGGCCGCGTTCTGCGATAAACGATTTGCTGCACGAGCGAATGATGGTGGCCCGGAACCTTGACGAGTTTTTAAAGAGCGCCGCGCGCGAACCAGCCGGCTTTAGCGACAACGACGACGGACGTGAAGTGCCGATGGAAGAAAAGGGAGTCGCAGAACTGACGCACGGCGCCAGGCTTTTCTTCGACACGGATGCTACGACTGTTTTCAACAAATTAATGCCCGTCGCGATGCTGAACGAGGCCGCCGGTAATTCAACTCTGCCGGCGAATCTTCGTAACGATGTGACGCAGGCGGCGTTCATGCGCGCGGCGCTTCTGGATCGCTCGGCGACGGCCAACCAGGCAGCAGCAAGGCTGGCCGCAGTTTACCCGGAGATGCGGGAACTCTTGACTGCGTACCGAGCCGCGGCAACTCCCGATGCCCGGCGATTCGCGGCGGCGTTTCTTGCGCTTAGATTTCCCGGCTTGCGTCCTTTCGTCACTGCTGGAGTTGGGCGCGCGACGGCAGTGTCTGAGATTGACAGCTATCGCGACAACTGGTGGTGTGAAGCGCCGCCTGGCATGTTCGGTGGCGCACCGGAAACGGACGAGACGAGCGGTGCAAAACCCCCGCTGGCTCCGCCGGAGTTTCTGAAAGCTCAGCAGGCAGTGGCAGAGAAGGAGTTCGCGGCCTTGCGAGCGCTGGGCACCGGCCCGAACTACCTCGCCCAAACTGCCATTAGTTGGACTAACAAGAATCCGGCCGACAAACGAGCGCCTGAGGCATTAGCGCTGGCGGTGAAATCCACGCGTTACGGCTGTACGGACAAAGAGACCGGTCGTTGGTCGAAAGCAGCGTTCGACCTGCTGCATCGCAAGTATCCGAACACGTCCTGGGCAAAAGAGACAAAGTATTGGTTCAAGGGATAGCTTTGCGTGCCTTTGCCTCTTTGCGACTTCGGTTGAGGAGTATGTTCACGCAAAAATGCTGAGCCACAAAGCTGCGCAAAGTTGATCCAACGTGACTGAACACAAGCACACCAACGCGCTCGTCAACGAGACAAGCCCTTACCTGCTACAACACGCGCACAACCCTGTCGATTGGCATCCATGGGGAGAAGCAGCGCTGGCCAAAGCGCGGGCTCAAGACAAGCCGATTCTTTTGAGCATCGGTTACTCGGCCTGTCACTGGTGTCACGTGATGGAGCGCGAGTCGTTTGAAAACGAAGAGATTGCGAAGTTGATGAACGATAACTTCATCAACATTAAGGTCGATCGAGAAGAGCGGCCCGACCTCGATCAGATTTACATGAACGCGGTGCAGATGATGACCGGCCACGGGGGCTGGCCCATGACGATGTTTCTCACGCCGCAGGGAGTTCCATTTTACGGCGGGACATATTTTCCACCGGCAGATCGTCACAACATGCCCGGTTTTCCGCGAGTCTTGATGAGCGTCGCTGAAGCGTATCGCGCGCAACCTGATCAGGTGGCGCATACCTCGACTGCGATGCTGGGCGAGTTACGGCGCGTCGGGTTGGCCACGCCTTCGCGCGAAATGCTCACGACCGAAGTCCTCAACGCGTCGTTTCAGCGAATCACAGCAAATTATGATCGCCAGCATGGCGGCTTTGGCAGCGCCCCGAAGTTTCCGCCCGCGATGACGTTGGAGTTCTTTATGCACATGCATCATCGAAATCGCGCGCCCGAAGCTGTCGAAATGATCGAGAACACCTGTCGCAAGATGGCCCAAGGAGGAGTGTACGACCAACTTGGCGGCGGTTTTCATCGGTACTCGGTCGATGCAAAGTGGCTGGTGCCGCACTTCGAGAAGATGCTTTACGACAATGCGCTGCTCTCACGCATATACCTGCATCTTTATCAACTCACCAAAGATGAGTTCGCCCGCGAGATTGCCGAAGAGACTTTGGATTACGTTGTCCGGGAAATGACGGATCGCAGCGGCGGCTTCTATTCAACGCAGGACGCGGATTCTGAAGGCGAGGAAGGGAAGTTCTTCGTTTGGTCGAAAGAACAAGTGGCTGACTCGCTGGGTGAACGCGATGCCGAGATCTTCTGTGACTACTTCGATGTGACTGAGGCAGGAAACTTTGAAGGCCACAATATCCTGCACGTGAACATGCCGCTGGACCAGGTAGCGGACCGGCGCAAAGTCTCGTCTGAAGAAGCGCGATCGATTATTGAACGCGGACGCAAAGTCTTGTTCGACATCCGCGAGCATCGCGTAAAACCCGGTCGTGATGAAAAAGTACTGACGGCGTGGAACGGTTTGATGCTCGCGAGCTTTGCCGAGGCGTCAGCGATTCTCGGGCGCGACGATTATCGCAAGGTCGCGGAGGCGAACGCGGAGTTTGTGCTCAAGGATCTCTATCGCGGTGGATTGCTGCTGCGCACCTGGAAAAAGGGCCAAGCGAAACTAAATGGTTACCTCGAAGATTACGCTTGCTTCATCGAAGGACTGACTTCGCTGTTTGAGGCGACGGGAAACATAAAGTGGTTAGCACGCGCTACTGAATTAACGGACAAGATGATCGAAGAGTTTTGGGACGCGAAAGATGGCGGGTTCTTCTTCACCGGCAAGAGTCACGAGGAGTTGATAGTTCGCTCAAAAGACTTTATGGATAACGCCACGCCCTCCGGCAATTCAGTGGCCGCATTCACGCTGCAGAAGTTGGCGATTATCACCGGCAATGAACAATACAAGCGTTATGCGACGACGATTCTGAGGCTCCTGGCTGATCAAATTCGTCGTTATCCCTCGGCTTTCGGTTGGACGCTCTGCGCGCTCGACTTTTATTTGTCCACGCCGAAAGAGGTGGTAATCGTTGGTCCGGCCGCGGATCCCGAAATCGATCTGTTCGCGCGTGCCGCTTGGGAACCTTATCTACCGAATCGCGTAATTTGCTCTTGCGCGGGTGATTGCGAGAACGCGCAAAATCTCATCCCATTGCTGGAGGGTCGCGTTCCATCAGAGGAAGCTGTGGCTTATGTATGCGAAGCCTACACGTGCCAAGCTCCCGCGAGGACTCCCGCAGAACTGACCGCGCAACTCGGCGAAACCTCATAAAACTAGGGGATTGACGGCAGTTGGGCATTAACGTTATTCTGCAATAGCCAACATTGTTGGCAATCGTCCGTCCCTCGAGTAAGTCGGCAAGCTTTCCACGCACCTTTAAGCCGACGCTCTCTCTCCAAATCCTGCGCACTCCGATGAAGATAAAAATATCCAATATTGATTTCAGGCAATGGATCGTGACGTCTGTTGTCGCGTCCGTCGGTGCAGCTATATTCCTCTTCGGCGCTTACCAGACAGTTCAGCTGCCGTTCCTGGGCTGGACCGGACTCGCCGACTTCTTCCTCCTGCTGGCGATAACGCTAGTGACCAGCCGCTTCACCGTTCCGGTCACGTACGCTGACGGCGCAAGTCACACGACAAAGTCAGTAGCCGACGCGCTCATCTTCTTTGCGGTGATGCTGTACACGTTGGCGCCGACGTTTAATTTTGGACCGACAATCATCCTGGCTGCGGCGGTAGCACTCGTCTCTTCATTTAATCGAAATAATCGGCTTGCTTCCATATTTTCCGTAAGTGGGTCAGTGACAGCCACTCTGCTCGCGGCCGTTGCGTACCGGCTGCTCGTTTTGCTTTTGGCCGGCGCTGCGGCAGCTGACAATCCAAACGGCCTTTCGCTTAACCTCGTGCTCTTTCCGCTCTGCGTGTTTGGAATCATCCACTACGCCTTATCAACTTTAAGCATCATTGGCTCGAGAGCCTTTTGCTCGGGCGCGCGCGTGAACTTGTCGCAGGAGAGTCTGGTGTGGACGTTGATTACGCAGGTAGCCAACGTGACGTCCGCGGCCATGTTCTACGGCGCGATTCACGGAGCCGGCATTGCGTTCGTGTTCGTCGGTCTACTGATCGCCGCGTTGGTTCACTTACTGTACCGCTTCAACGAGAAGCGAGTCGGCGAGGTGACGCGCGCACAGACTGACAAACTGAAGTACACAGAAGAGATTGCCGACCTGCACATGAACACGATCGAGTCGCTGGCGATCGCAATCGATGCGAAAGACCAGACGACCCACGGGCACGTCCGCCGCACCCAGATTTACGCTACCGAAATGGGCAAGTTGTTGCGGGTCAAAGAATCAGAGTTGCGCGCATTGTTTGCCGGTGCCTTGCTGCACGACATCGGAAAGCTGGCGGTCCCTGAATACATTCTGAACAAACCGGGCAAGCTTACTGAATCGGAATTCGCGAAAATGAAGATTCACCCCACGGTGGGGGGTGACATCCTGAAGCGCGTGAATTTTCCCTACCCAGTCGAAGACATTGTTCGCTTTCATCATGAGAAATGGGATGGCAGCGGTTATCCCAAAGGATTGCGCGGCAACGAGATCCCCCTGGTCGCGCGAATCATCTCAGTGGTCGATTTCTATGACGCGACGCGCTGCGACCGGCCGTATCGCAAAGGCATGAAGCGCGAGGATTCACTGGCGCTGCTCCAGAAAATGTCCGGCAGCTCGTTCGATCCGAAAGTCGTCGACTTATTCAAGAAGCATGTTACCGAATTCGATAAATTGATCGACGCGCAAGACATTCAGGAACAGGTCCAGCCCATCACAATGGACAATTCTCGGGCGCGACCCGACGCAGGGTTGGCATCGGACATCATGGGTTCACCGGACGACAGCCTTGGATTCCGGTCGATCACTGAAGCGCAGCGCGAAGTGTTCGCGTTGCATGAGATCGCCCAGACCATCGGATCGTCGCTGAATATGAGCGATACCGTGACGCTCATCGCCAACAAGCTGCAGGCGATTGTTCCATTCGATACCTGCGTGATCTTTATCGTTGACGATCGTCTGGGTAAAGCGGTGGCGCTGCACGTCGGTGGCGATCATGTGGATTTGTTCACTCGCCGGCGAATCAATATTGGCGATGGAATTACCGGTTGGGTGATCGCTAATGCGCGATCTATGTGCAACTCATCGCCGGAATTGGACATGGTTGGCATACCCGACGAAGTCGTGAAGAATTATCGCGGCGTACTGGTGTCGCCGCTGATTCGCGAAGACGGTGCGTTTGGAGCAATTACGCTGTACTCGAAAGGGCGCACGTCGTATACGACTGAGCATGTGCGACTGCTTGAATCTGTGGCGCAGCATGCGGCTTCGGCTCTCAATAACGCGCTGACGTTTGAGCGCACCAAAGAGAGCGCGCTGACAGATCCGTTAACTGAGCTGCCGAACGCGCGCGGCTTCTACATGATGCTGGAACAGCGTCTGGCTGAGTGTCAGCGTATGGGTCGCGAGTCGCTGGCGTTGATCAGTATGGATGTTGACGACTTTAAGAAGATCAACGATCAGTGGGGTCACGCGATTGGTGACCGGCTGCTGGCGAGCGTCGCCCGCGTCATTAGAAAAGAGTTGCGCCAGATGGACATTCTCTCGCGTTACGCGGGCGATGAATTTGTCGCCATCATGCCGATGGCGTCGCAGGCAATGGCCGAAGCGGCCGCCGATCGCATTCGCGACGCTGTCGCGAAACACAAATTCTCGGTGAGAACCGGTAAATCCGTGGAAGTCGACATGAGCGCAGGCATCGCCTGTTTCCCGAATGATGGGGAAACGACGGAAGAGTTGCTGACGGCTGCGGCGCGCAATATGCAAAAGGACAAGCATGCGCGCAAGAACCTTTTGAGCCTGGCCACCATGCCGACGCCTACGCGGATGGACCAATTCACCTAAGTTCCAGAACGCGCTTTCGCCGGAAAGTTTCTGCTTCGATAGTAGTCTTCTTCTGGAGACTTTGCGTCTCGGTGTGAGCAAACACCTCGCGAAAAGGAATTTCACACACGGGCGCAAAGACGCAAGCACACTTGCCTCAGTGCAACTGTCGCGTATAATCGTGCCTTACCTTCGCATGCGTCAGCCGGCTTATGCCGGCTGATTTGCCCCAAGCGAAAAGCTACCCATGAGCAGTCAAACGACTCAGCGCCAGGAGAACGCGCCCGCCAGCGCGGCTGCTGTCATCGATGAGCCTATCAAGAACGCCGAGGCGATCACAGAGTACGACCGTGAGTTGCTGCTCCGGATCTTTCATCAGATGCTGCTGATTCGGCGTTTTGAAGAGAAGTGCGCCGAATCTTACAGCATTGGAAAGATTGGCGGCTTCTGTCATTTGTACATCGGCCAGGAAGCAGTTGGGGTCGGGGCCATATCCGCGCTTCGTCGTGACGATTACGTTATCACCAGTTATCGCGAGCATGGACAGGCAATCGCCAAGGGCATATCGCCCGAAGCTGTGATGGCCGAGCTGTATGGCAAAGCGACCGGCTGTTCGAAAGGCAAAGGCGGCTCGATGCACTTGTTCGACGCGAGCGTGAACTTCATGGGTGGTCATGCCATCGTTGGCGGCCAAATCCCACTGGCTACCGGATTAGCCTTTGCTTCGAAGTACAAAGAAACCGATCAAGTTACCGTTTGTTTTTTTGGCGAAGCCGCTGTCAATCAGGGCGCGTTTCACGAATCGCTGAACATGGCTCAGCTTTGGAAGTTGCCCTGCATCTATCTTTGCGAAAACAACATGTATGGCATGGGAACGTCAGCCCAAAGAGCCATGTCGATGGATGAAGTTGCGACGAAGGCATGCGCTTACGAATTGGCTGCCGAGTTCGTCGACGGCATGGACGTATTGGCGATGCGGCGGGCAACAGAGCGCGCGGTCGAACGCGCGCGCAAACATTCGTTGCCGACTTTGATCGAGGCGCGCACCTATCGATACATGGGTCATTCGATGTCCGACCCGGGCAAGTACCGAACCCGCGCGGAGATTGAGAAGTATCAGGAGCGAGATCCGATCAAACTGTTCCGCGCGAGACTGGAAGAGAATCACTTGCTGACGGAAGATGACGTAAAGCAAATCGAAGAACAAGTTCGAGAACAGGTCGAGCGGGCTGTGAAATTCGCCGACGACAGTCCTTACCCGGCGACTGAAGAATTAATGACTGACATCTACGCGAATCCGCTGCGCTGAAAACGAAATGGCTGTCATCACAATGCGCGATGCCCTGAATGACGCGCTCCGCGAGGAGCTGGCGCGCGACCCGAATGTGTTTTTGATGGGTGAAGAGGTGGCCGAGTACCAGGGCGCCTACAAAGTAACGCGCGGATTGCTGGAAGAATTTGGCGCCAAGCGCGTCATCGATTCGCCGATTACGGAACTGGGATTCGCGGGGCTGGGCGTTGGGGCGGCGATGGCTGGCCTGCGGCCCATCATCGAATTCATGACGTTCAACTTCTCAATTCTGGCCACGGATCAAATCATCAACTCGGCCGCGAAGATGCTCTACATGTCGGGCGGCCAATTCAAAATTCCAATTGTCTTCCGCGGGCCCAGCGGCTCGGCTTATCAAGTTTCGTCACAGCATTCGCAAGCAATCGAATCCTGGTATGCGTACTTTCCGGGATTGAAGGTTGTGATGCCGTCTACGCCGGCTGATGCGAAAGGCCTTTTGAAGAGTGCCATTCGCGACGACGACCCGGTGATTTTCATGGAACAGGAACGAATGTACGGCATGAAGGGCGAGGTCCCGGAAGACGAGGACTTCACTATTCCGCTAGGCGTTGCCGACATCAAACGCAAAGGGACTGACGCCACCATTGTGGCGCGATCGTTAATGGTGCCGACCGCTTTGAAAGCGGCGGAAGAGTTGGAGAAGGAAGGAATCAGTTGCGAAGTTATCGATCCGCGCACGATTCGCCCTCTCGACATTGAAACGATTATCGAGTCGGTCAAGAAAACCAATCGCGTAGTCGTCGCCGAAGAATCGCATCCGTTCTGCGGCGTCGGCGCGGAAATCAGCGCGGAAATTCACGAGCAAGCTTTTGATTATCTCGACGCTCCAGTGAAGCGTGTGTCAGGCGTGGACGTGCCGATGCCTTACGCAAAGAATCTCGAGGCGCTGGCCCTGCCCGACGTGCCGCAGCTCGTCGCCGCGGTAAAGGAAGTCGCATACCTGTAGGACTGTCAGTTGTCAGTCGTCAGTTGTTTGACCACTGACCACTGACCACTGACCACTGACAACAATGGCCACTCAAGTCGTCATGCCGAAGCTCTCGCCCACGATGGAAGAGGGGCAAGTCGCGCGTTGGCTGAAAAAGGAAGGCGACAAGGTTTCGATGGGCGAGCCACTCGCCGAAATCGACACCGACAAAGCGACGATGGAAATGCAGGCGCTTTCGGCCGGCGTGTTGCGGAAAGTTTTAGTGGGAGAAGGCGAGAGTGCGCCGCTCGGTCAGCCAATAGCGATCATCGGTGAACCTGACGAAGACATTTCCGAACTCCTGAAAAGCGCCCCGCCAGCCGGCGCTGCGAAAGAAACCGTCGAGACCGAAGCAAAACCTCCCGAATCAGAAAAAGCTCCAGCACAAGAAAAACCTGCGGCCGAAGAGGAACCGAGTCCCAAGCCTGAGCCCTCTACGGATGGGCGACGGCCCGCAGTCGGTCGCATGCTCGTATCGCCGATTGCTGCGCGCATGGCTGCCGAGGCGGGAGTCGATTTGAGTTCCGTGCAGGGAAGTGGGCCTGGTGGTCGAATAATCAAGAGCGATATCGAAGCCGCCATGAAAGCACCGAAGGCCGCGGCCACCGGCGCTCCGCAGCTTCGACCCTTAGCGACGCCAAAGGCTCAACCCGGGGCAGTGTATGGGCCGTCTGCCTATCGCGACGAGCCGCTGAGCGAGATGCGCCGGACGATTGCGCGGCGACTGGTTACTTCGCTGGGGCCAATCCCGCATTTCTTTCTCACCACTGAAATCGAGATGGATCGGGCCGCGGACATGCGGCAGCAAATCAACGCGCTCTATCCGGATGCTAAAGTCAGTATCAACGACGTCATTATTAAGGTCGTTGCTGTCGCCCTCATCCAACATCCACAGGTGAACGCCTCTTTCCAGGACAAAACGGTTCGCTTCTACGAGCACGCGGACATCGGCGTCGCGGTGGCGACTGAAAATGGATTGATCACTCCGGTGATTCGCGCCGCCGACGTGAAATCGATGCCTGAGATCGCCAACGAAGTGCGCGAGCTTGCCGGGCGGGCGCGGGGACGAAAGTTAAAGCCGGAAGAGTACACCGGCGCCACGTTCTCGATCAGTAACCTGGGAATGTTTGGCATTGATGAATTCACTGCTGTCATCAACCCACCGGAAGCCGCCATCCTCGCCGTAGGTGCGATGAGCGAAAAGCCCGTCGTGAAGAATGGCGAGATTGAAATCCATAAAATGATGCGCGTCACCATGTCATGCGATCATCGGGTAGTCGATGGCGCCGTGGGCGCGCAGTTCCTCCAAACGTTCAAACAGATTCTCGAAAATCCTCTCTACCTGTTCCTCGGAGCCTGAAGTAGGAGACCCGCTTTCGCACCACGTTCGCGCCTTCGCCTGTGACCACGACCCGAACGTCAAGTCCGGCTCCTCATATCGCACTCATCGCAGTGCAAGTGATGTTCGCTACCTGGCCGGTGCTGGGCAAAATCGCGCTGCGCGTCCTGCCTAGTCTCAGTCTGGTGGCTTTCAGAGTATTGGGCGCCGCGATCGCATTGTTTGCCGTCGGTGTGGCGACTGGAAAGCTCGGTAAGATTGCGCGTAGCGACTGGCCGTTGTTAGTAGCCTGCAGTCTTCTGGGCGTCGTTTTCAATCAGTGGCTGTTCGTCAAAGGTCTGTCATTGACCACGGCGGTGAACGCGACGCTGCTGGGAACTACCATTCCCGTTTTCACCCTGCTGGTGAGTATCGTGTTGGGAAATGACAAAGCGTCATCCCGGCGTATCGCAGGGATACTGATTGCGGCTGCGGGAGTGGTATACCTAATCGGCCCTGAGCACGCAGAGTTCTCGCAGACTGCGCGCGCCGGCGATTTGCTGATCATCGCTAATTCGTTTTTCTACGGGACCTACATCGCGATTTCGAAGCGTCTGCTCGATCGTTACAACGCGCTCACGGTCATCACCTGGATATTCATAATCGGGTCCGTGCCGACGGCTCCAATTGGCGCAGTTAGTCTGGCCCAGGTCCCGTTGAAGGAAGTGTCGATGTTGGTTTGGCTTTCCGTCGCGTACATTGTCCTGGTGGCGACGGTAGTCTGTTATTACTTGAATTCGTGGGCGCTGAGTCGCGTACCGCCCAGCACCGTCGCGGTTTACATTTACCTTCAGCCACTGATTGCGTTTGTGCTGGCGCCTTTGCTGCTGCATGAAAGGGTGAGTCCGCGAGCGATCATCGCGGCGGTGCTCGTCTTTGCAGGCGTAGTGATTGTTACTCGCCGCGGCCGCAGTCGCGCGATCGAAGAAGTCTCCGAACATCCGGAGGCCTTTGGGCATTAGCGGCCAGTGCAAAAGAGCCAGGCGGAAAGAGCGCAGAGCAAAGTGGTAACAGCTGGAGAAATCAGAGAACTCAAGGCAATGCGGATGAACAGTTTCGGCATTGCGTCCTTCGCCGCGCGTTAAGGGTATGACACGATCCACAGCGCACGTACATGGCGCGCGCGAATAGATGCATGATCACATAGCTGCCGCCAAGAATGGCGACAGCTAACAGAATGTTCAGCAGAGTTTGTTTCAGAGACTAGTCCGCGATTTCTCTCGCTCTGGATAAGTTGAGCGGATAGATTATGCGGCTTTCTTTGAATGCTTCTCAACCTCTCTATCCGATTGTTCGACTGACCGTTGATAGGCCTGGCCGCGATCAAAGCCTCCGCGGAACGCATTAGAGTCACAACTGTTGGCGTAGCGCGAACGCAATCCGTCGATTGACTTCTCGTACGACTCTCCGCGGCGATCCGGGTGCAAAGCCGCCTCGAAGCCTAATCGATAGTTCGCCTCGTCGACATTAAAATCGCCGCCTTGACTTGCGTAGTGAGATGCTTCCGCGTCGCGCAAACCGATCCACCATTGGTCACGCGCGGCGTCAATCGACTCAGCGCCGGCGCGCGTAAGTTCGGTGCGGGCGCGAGCGGCAACTTCGTCAGAGTCGACGACCGCGAGCACTACTGAGCGCCCTCGGCGCAGAGCATCTTCATAAAGGTAAAGCTCATCGCGCGGTAAGCCGCCGTCGATGTTTCCTTCGAGCGCCGTCCCGGCGGCGGCGCCGACTGTCGCTCCGCCAATACCGAGCAGTGCCGCGCCGATTAGTCCAAGCGCGAATACTGGTCCCACACCGGGAATTAAAGCCGTTGCGGCCACCATTCCTGCCTGCAAACCACCGGCGACGCCCAAGGCACCGCCGACGGCGCCGCCCACGGCGGTACCCATCCCGGGCTGTTCGGTTTCCGACGTAGGAATGTTCGCTTCAACGTCACTTTCCGGTGTACGCGGAGATAACACGCTGATCCGGTTTTCAGGAATTTCCAGCGATCGAAGCATAGCTGAGGCGCGCTTTGCGTCTGCAAACGAGTTAAAAATACCGACAACAGTGTTCATGACAAGATCCTCCAAAGGATCTATATGCGCACACCGTGCCACCGCGAGAGCAGTTGCAGACTTTTTTGCGGATTAGGAGTGAGTTGTGGGTTAGCTTTCGGCGGCGGGAGAGTCCTCGCCGTCGGTCTTGAAATGGAATTTCACGCGGCCACGAATCACTTCTTCGAGTGCGATCCGAGTCGGCTTATGTTTGGTCTGATCGATGTCGATCCGAGGCCGCGCACCACGCTGCAATTGCTTGCTTCGCTTGGCTGCGAGAATGATCAAACGGTATTTCGAATCGATATCGGGCGCGGTATCTGTCGCGTCATCAAGTTCTTCTGTAATCGTTGCCATTGTCATTATTTACTTAGCTCCTCACAAAACAGGGGATTGATAATTAGATTTCTGCGGCCGCGCCGACGCGCGCAAAGTCTGCAAGCGATTCGGCCGCGGCGCATTCCTGTCGCTCGCGACGCGCGCGCTCGGCAAGGATCACCGCGGACAACTGGGCTGAGGCGCGGTTAATGTCATCGTTGAGAATCACGTATTGAAAATTCTGGTACTGTTGCACTTCACTCGGAGCGCCGTGCAATCGTCGTTGCAACTCGCTTTCGGAATCAGTTGCGCGCGCCACCAAACGGTTCCGCAGCAACTCGAACGAGGGCGGCAGGATAAAAACAGTCACTGCGTCGGATACGAGTCCACGAATACTCTCAGCGCCCTGCACATCAATTTCGAGAATGATGTCTCGACCGGCGGCGCGCTCGCGTTCCACTTGCTTGTGGCTGGTGCCGTACAGGTGCCCGTATACGTTTGCCCATTCAAGGAACTCACCGCGTTGAATCATTTCTTCAAACGCGGGCTTCGTCACGAAAAAGTATTCGCGCCCTTCCTGCTCACCGGGACGCGGCGCTCGCGTCGTGTACGAGACCGAGTAGCTGACGCCCGGCAGTGTCTGCAAAACTCGATCAATCAAAGTCCCTTTGCCGCCGCCCGAGGGCGAGCTGACAACTATCAGCATTCCGCGGCTGTTTTTGTTTTCAGGGGTTGTCGAGTTCGCGTGTGTCAGCTCATTCGACATTTTGCACTTGTTCGCGCAGTTTCTCAACCTCGGCCTTAATGGCCAACGCTGCTTCTTTGATGGATATTTCCGTGGATTTCGAAAGCACAGTGTTGGCTTCGCGGTTCAATTCCTGGAGCAGAAAGTCGAGCCGTTTGCCGACTTCTTCATCAGATTCCAGCGCTTCGCCAAACTGTTCGACGTGACTGCGCAGCCGGGCGAGCTCTTCGGTGATGTCGCTGCGATCGGCGAGATAGGCGACTTCCTGCGCCAGCCGGGTCGCGTCCAACTCAATCGACTGGCCGCCGCGCGATACCAGTTCCGAGATGCGTTTCTGAAGTCTCTGTTGATAACCGTCCATCAACCCGGCGGCGGCGCCTTCGATCTGCGGAATCTTTAGCAGGATGGTCTGCAAGCGATTTCGCATCTCGTTGCCGAGTGACTGGCCCTCGACGTCGCGCATCTGTTCGAGATTGTCGAGAGCTTGATCAATGGCGCTCTCGATTCCGCTAACCATTTCGTCCGTCAGTTCATTACGCGGAGAAGCGAGAGCCCCGGGCAAGCGCGCGATCGCGCTCACATCGATGTCTCCGGACAAATTGAATTGACGCTGAATTTCGCGTAGCGCGTTTACATACGCGGCCACGACTGATTGATTGATCTGATAACTCGAAGCTTCGCCGGTTCGGTCAAAATTTATGTTTAGATCGACGCGGCCGCGCGATAAGCGTGTGTTGACGCGCTTCCGAATGTCCATTTCCAGCGAAGAAATCTCCTGCGGCCCGCGCACATGAACGTCGAGATAACGATTGTTGACGGTCTTGATTTCAACGCCGACGGCGAAACCGTCGCCCGTCGCCGCACCGCGTCCAAATCCAGTCATTGATTTCATAAGAGTAAGCAGTTAGCAGTGAGCAGTAAGCAGTTGTTGGCGACTAACGTAAGCTTCGTCGCAGCCCGTATGTGATCGCTAAACATTCATCTACCAATCCTTCGGCGGCGCTGAACTTCGCAGCATTCAGGTAACCGATGCGAAAGGCAATTTCAAGTTGAGTAGCTATCTCGTTCAACGATCCGATAGCCATTAACAAATACTGCTTGAAGTGAACTGGAGATCGCCCGGCGGCGCCTTCGGCGATGTTCGAAGGAACTGAGACGGCAGCCCTGCGAATTTGTGATGTAAGTCCGTAGATCTCTTCGCGCGGAAAGGTATTCGTGAGTTCATAGAGTCTTTCAACCAGCTCCATGCTCTTTTGCCAAGCAGCTAATCTCTTGTGTGGTTTGCTCATTCTGAGTTCTCCTCTCAATGGTGGAAGTTTTGACTGCTTACTGCTCACTGCTCACTGCCAACTAATTGTTGCTCTTCCTCCTCGTCGGCAAATTGGAGTTCGTACAGCCGCTGATACTGGCCGCCCTGTGCCAGTAATTCGCCGTGCGTTCCTTGCTCGATGATGCGGCCGGCTTCCATCACGATGATCGTGTCGGCGCGCCGCACGGTCGACAAACGGTGCGCGATCACGATCGTCGTGCGGTTCTGAATTAGGTTCGCAATCGCTCGCTGCACCAACTGCTCTGATTCGGCGTCGAGCGCTGAAGTGGCTTCATCCAGAATCAGCACCGGCGCATCTATCAAGACTGCTCGCGCGATTGCTAACCGCTGCCGCTGTCCGCCCGAAAGAAAGGTGCCACGCTCAC